>Ga0209181_10002135_pt1 | contig 32787 bp, 31 predicted proteins | sample MAT05_FD_187208 | JGI IMG/M metagenome (GOLD analysis project Ga0209181, IMG submission 187208) | Freshwater microbial communities from Lake Fryxell liftoff mats and glacier meltwater in Antarctica - MAT-05 (SPAdes) (version 2) | ecosystem: Environmental > Aquatic > Freshwater > Ice > Liftoff... | reverse complement strand
CGCAACCGTGATCGCCGTCTTCGTCCGCTCGGGAATGACCAGTTCGTGCGTGCCGGCGGGGAGATCGTACAGCGCCCCCCAGCTGAACGGGTACTCGGGTTCCAGGAACTCGGGTTCGACCTCCAGCGCCCGCGACAGGCTGAACCCGTTCACGTTCAGGATGCGGTCCATGGCCACGACCGCGTTCGTCGTCCGCTCGACGCGGGCGGTCGGGTTCATCTGGCGGATGCGGCTCTCCAACTCGTCCACCTCGTCGGTCGCAACCAGATCGAGCTTGTTCAGCAGGATCACGTCCGCGAAGGCCACCTGCTCCTGCACCTCGTGGCTGTCCCAGTGCTGGTGGACGTGCTTGCTGTCCACCAGTGTCACGATCGCGTCGAGGCGGGTGCTGCGCTGGATTTCGTCGTCCATGAAGAACGTCTGGGCGACGGGGCCGGGGTCGGCCATGCCGGTCGTTTCGACGAGGATGTAGTCGAACTTGTCGCGCCGCTTCATCAGGTTGCCGAGGATGCGGATCAGGTCGCCGCGGACGGTGCAGCAGATGCACCCGTTGTTCATCTCGAAGATTTCCTCCTCGGTCCACACGACGATGTCCTGGTCCACGCCGACCTCGCCGAACTCGTTCTCGATGACGGCGATCCGCTTGCCGTGGTGGGCGGTGAGGATGTGGTTGAGGAGCGTGGTCTTGCCGGCCCCGAGGAACCCGGTGAGCACGGTGACGGGGACGCGGCGGTCGTCGGGGGGCACGGGGGTTCCTCTCGGGGGCGGGGTTACGGTAGGCGGAACGGTCCGACTTGTCCGCGTAGGCCGCCCGGGGCTTCCGCCCCGGGCTAGCGAAGGCGCCCTCCCGGGCTGAAAACCGGGCACCCGGCTCGGGGCTTCAGCCCGGGAGGGCGCCTTCGCTAGCCCGGGGTGACAACCCCGGGCGGCGTACCCGGTGTCCGCTGGGCGTCTCTCCCGTCCTACAATCTCCCGACCCCCCCACCCCCGGCCCCGCTATGCCCAAAGTCTTCGTCGCCCGCCGCATCCCCGCCGCCGGGCTCGATCGCATCGCCGCCGCAGCCGACGTGGACGTGTGGCCCGACCGCCTCCCCCCCTCCCCCGACCAACTCCGCGAGCGCGTCAAGGGCTGTGACGGCCTGGTGTCACTCCTCACCGACCGCGTGGACGCCGCGCTGCTGGACGCGGCCCCGAGGCTGAAGGTCGTCAGTAACTTCGCCGTCGGCGTGAACAACGTGGACATCACCGCTTGCACCGCCCGCGGCGTCCGCGTCGGCAACACGCCCGGCGTCCTGACCGACGCCACCGCCGACATCGCCGTGACGCTGATGTTGGCCGCCGCGCGCCGGCTCGGCGAGAGCGCCACCGACGCGAAGGAGGGCCGCTGGCTGACGTGGGAACCCCTCGGCTGGCTCGGCCAGGATTTGGCGGGAAAGACGCTCGGCATCGTCGGCATGGGCCGCATCGGCTTCGCCACCGCCAAGCGGCTGCACCACGGCTGGGGCATGAAGGTGCTGTACACCGCCCGCTCGGCGAAGCCGGACGCCGACGCCGAGCTGGCCGCCCGGCGCGTCGAGCTCGACGAACTGCTGCGCGACAGCGATTACGTATCGGTTCACGCCGACCTGAACCCCACGACGAAGGGGATGTTCGCGGCCGACGCCTTCGGGAAGATGAAGCGCACGGCGGTGTTCGTGAACACGTCGCGCGGGCCGCTTGTGGACCAGCCGGCGCTGGCGGCGGCGCTGCGGGCGGGCACCATCTTCGCCGCCGGCCTCGACGTGACCGACCCGGAGCCGCTGCCGCCGGAGCACGAGTTGTACGCGCTGTCGAACTGCGTGATCGCCCCGCACGTGGCGAGCGCCACCGTCGGCACCCGCGACGCGATGGCGAACCGCTGCGCGGACAATCTGCTGGCGGGGCTGCGCGGCGAACCGCTGCCGTACCCGGTGAATAACGTGTAACCGAGCGATTGGCCGCAAAAAGGCACAAAAGACACAAAATGAAGAGAGAGCAAAAGCAAGGTTCGGTTTGAATTCTTGATTCGTCCTTTTTGTGTCTTTTGTGCTTTTTTGCGGCCATTCTCTTCTCCCCGGCTCGACCATGCTCACCACCGCCCTCGTCGAACAGGTTCTCCGCACGATCCCCGGCAAGACCGTGGGCCTGCTCGGTGACCTGTTCCTCGACCGCTACCTCGACATCGACCCGACCCGCGACGAGCCGTCGGTGGAGACCGGCCTGACGGCGTACCAGGTGCTCGGCGTCCGCAGTTACCCCGGGGCGCTCGGCACGGTGCTGAACAACCTCGCGGCGCTGGGCGTCGGCCGCATCGTGCCCGTGGCCGCGATCGGCGACGACGGCGAGGGCTACGAGTTGCGCCAGGCGCTGGGCCGCATCCCGGTCGTGGACGCGACGCACGTCTTCGCCGCCCCCGGCCGCCGCACCCCGGCGTACACGAAGCCGATGTACGGCGACAAGGAGCTGAACCGCCTCGACATCAAGAACCGCACGCCGACGCCGGTCGCCGTCGAGGACGACATCCTGGCGCGGCTCGACGCCGTGTGGCCGACGGTGGACGCGCTGATCGTGCTAGATCAGGTGAGCGAGGCCGACTGCGGCGTGGTGACCGCCCGCGTCCGCGATCACCTCGCCGAGCTGGGCGAGCGCGACCCGTCGAAGTTCGTCCTGGCCGACAGCCGCGAGCAGATCGGGAAGTTCCGCAACGTGTGCGTGAAGCCTAATGCTGATGAAGCCCGTAAAGCAGTCCCGCGACCGGACACGCCAGATGACGACGAGATGGGCTTATTCCAGAGCCGGTGCATCGAACTCGCGACGCTTCACACACAGCGAGTCGTGTTCGGCACGGGTGGGGATCAAGGCATTTTCTTCACCCGTCGCACGAGCGGTGTAGGCGCTGGGGGTTACATGATCCCCGCCTACCCCGTGTCAGGCCCAATCGACATCTGCGGGGCCGGCGACAGCTGCTCGGCGGGGATCACATCGGCGGTGGTCAGCGGGCTGACGCACGAGCAGGCGGCGGCGTTCGGCAACCTCGTCGCTTCGATCACGATCCAACAAATCGGCATCACCGGGACCGCAACGCCGGAACAGGTTCGGGCGCGGTGGCGTGAAGTGGACAATTCCTGACCACGGCGTCGCTCCAACGTTAATTCGTCTGGCCGACTCAATGCGTCTGGTGAACCCCCGGGGGGGTGGACCAGACACAATGCCCGCGGGCAGAATGAGCCTCCCTACCCCGCTCCCGGCGAGCGGGCTAAACTGGCGTCATTCCCTCCCCCGAGGCCCGACCGTGGACATCCCGCTCGTTCAACTCGTCCGCCAGACCGCCCCCCAGCAGCAGCTCGCCGACGTGGCCGCCGCCGTCCGCCGGGCCTGGCTCGACAGCAAGACCGCCGCCCGCATCAAGCCCGGCATGCGCGTCGGCGTCGGCTGCGGCAGCCGCGGCATCCGCAACTACCGGATGATCGCCCAGGCCACGATCGACGCCCTGAAGGAGTTGGGGGCGGAGCCGGTGGTCATCGCCGCGATGGGTTCGCACGGCGAGGCCAACGCGCCAGGCCAGCGCGAACAACTCGCCAAGTACAAGATCGACGAGGAACACCTCGGCGTCCCCGTGCTCACCGACATGGACGCCGTGAACATCGGCACCAATTCGTGGGGCCAGCCGGTGTGGTGGGACAAGAACGCGCTGGCGTGCGACGCCGTGGTGACGGTGTCGCGGGTGAAGCCGCACACCGACTTCCGCGGGGTGTTCGAGAGCGGCGTCGTGAAGATGCTGGTGATCGGCTTCGGGAAGCGGCACGGCGCCGACCAGGTTCACAGCTTCGGCACGCGGGGCTTGCGCGACATGATGCCGGAGTCGTGCCGGGTCATCGTCGATAAGACGCCATTCGTCGGCGGGCTGGCGATCCTGGAGAACGCGAACGAGGAGACGGCGAAGGTCGAGGTGATCGACCGCGACGACCTGTTCGACCGCGAACCGGTGCTGCTGGAGGAGGCGCGGCGGATCATGGGCCGGCTACCGTTCCCGGCGTTCGACGTGCTGATCGTGGGCGAGTGCGGCAAGAACTACAGCGGGGCCGGGATGGACCCGAACGTGGTGGGCCGGATGCTGATCGAGGCCAGCCCCGAGGCCGAGACGAACAACCCCCGGGTGACGCGGATGGCGGTGCTGGACGTGTCGCCGGAGAGCGACGGGAACGCGACCGGCATCGGCATCGCCGACCTGACGACGGACCGGGCGCTGGCGGCGATCAAACCGGGACCGTTCCGCATGAACAACCTGACGGCGCGGTTCCTGTGGCGGAGCAAGCTGCCGATCAGCTTCCCGACCGACCGCGAGGTCGTCGCCGCGGCCGTGGAGACGTGTTGGCAGCCGGTGCAGGAGCAGGTGAAGTTCGCGGTGATCCCGAACACGCTGGAGGTGGTCGAACTGTGGGTGTCGCCGGCGCTCGCGGCCGAGGCGAAGGGTCACGCGCACCTGGAGATGGTGGGCAGCCCGCGGCCGCTGCCGTTCGACGCCGCTGGCAACCTGCTTCAGGAGGAATTGTTCCCGCACAGCGTCCGCGGCCGGCGGACGGCGGGACACTGACGTTAAAGCTCTGAGCCGGCCCCGTCAGGGGTCGGAGCGATCACAACGCTCCGACCCCTGACGGGGCCGGCTCAGACGCTCGACTCAGCGGTGCCGGCCGCGGTGCAGGTCGTCGCGGAGGCGTTCCAGCTCGTCGATGATGCGGTTGAGGCGCTGCTCCACGTCGCCGGGGCCGGCGCCGGGGCCGGCGCCGGGGCCGGCCGTGCCGCGACCCTGCGCGGCCGGCGGCGTGAACCCGCCGGGGCCGAACCCCGGACCCTTCCCCATCCCGCCCGGCGCACCAGGTCCGCCGAACGGCGGGAACCCGCCCTGCCCGAACCCAGGGCCGCCGGGTCCGAACCCGCTACCGGGGCCCTGCGGACCGAACCCGCCGCGACCGCCCATCGGGCCTTCGCCCTTCGGGGCCGGGTCGCGTCCGCCCGCGGGGCGGTCGGCCTTCGGGTCCGGGCCGCGTCCTTCGACCTTCGGGGCCGGGCCACGCTCGTCGCCCTTCGGGGCCGGGCCACGTCCTTCCACCTTCGGTGCCGGGCCGCGCCCTTCCACCTTCGGCGCGGGCCCGCGCTCGTCGCCCTTCGGCCGAGGCATCGGGGCCACGTCGCGGCCCTCCTTCTTCTCGCCGGCCTCGGGGCGACGGTCGCCGTCGCGCGGCAGCCGGGCTTCCAACTCGCGCAACTGCGCCCGCAGCCGCTCGACCTCGGCCTGGAGGTCACGGCCGCCGTCGGCCTTCGGACGGTCGGGCGTCGTGGGCCGCGGCGGGTTCGGGCGGTCCTGGGCGGCGGCGGAGCCGGCCAGCGCCAGCCCGCACACCAGGGAGAGGATTCGCGTCATCGTTCACTCCGTTCGAACGGGGCCGGAATGCGGCCCCACACCATCTGAAACGGAACTCAGTCTGGCACGCGACCGATGAATTACGGGTGAGAGCCAGAAACAAGCGCGTCCCGGTGTCGGCGGGCAAGGTCGAGGAGCAGTTGAACCGCGGCCCGCGCCGCGGGATCGACGAGGGCGGTCTGGTCGGCTTCGAGCGCCGTCGCCGCCGCGGTCCGGTCGGCGCCCACCTTCGACTGGAGGTAGCGAACGGCGACGCAGTTCAGGTCGGTGAATACCACCGGGAACGGCCCCGTCGGCGGCAGGGGAACGCGGGCGGCTTCCAGAACGGCACCGAGGGCCTCGAGCGCCGCGGCGGCTTCGTCGGCGGCACGGAACAGGTCGTCGCGGCGCTTGCGGTCGGCGCCGGCGGCGTGGGGCGCGGCGAACCGGGCGTAGCGCAGCAGCGACACGCCCTCGCGGCGGTACACGTCCTGGAGGAGGGCGGCGTCGGCCGGGGTCATCGCGTCGGCACCCCCGGCGCGCCCGGACGGGCGATGGTGGTTGCGGCGGCGTCGGCGGCGGTCGTCAGCGGGTTCCATACCACGCCGAGGGCGACCACGCCGGCGGCCAGGATGGCGAGTAACAGCGTCGCCGGCCCACCCGTTGCCACGGGTGGGCTTTCGGGGCTTTCGTCCAGCACCATGGCGCGGACCACCTTCAGGTAGTAGACTGCGCTCACCGCGGTGTTCACCGCCCCGACCGCGAGAAACACGCCGAACGCGGTGCCGAGCCAACCGGGGGAGGTGCGGGCGGCGTCGTACACCGCCGCGAACACCTGGAACTTGCCGGCGAACCCGGCCAGCGGCGGGAAGCCGAGCAGCGAGAACAGGAACACCGCCATCGCCACCGCCGCCGTCGGCGACCGCCACGCCAGCCCGCGGACCGCCGCCACGTCCTCGGAGCCCGTCGCGTTCCGCACCACGGCCACCACCGCGAACGCCCCGAGGTTCATCAGCAGGTACGCCGCCAGATAGTACAGCACCGCCGACGCCGCCCCCAGGCTCAGCGCCGACAGTCCGATCAGCATGTACCCGGCGTGCGCGATCGTGCTGTACGCCAGCAGCCGCTTCAGGTCGGTCTGCGCGAACGCGGCCAGGTTCCCGAACGTCACCGTCACCGCCCCGACGACGCCGAGGCCGACGCCGAGCGTTTTGGTCACAACCCACGGGTCCGGGGCGGCGGCGTGGAAGGCGTACACGAGCCGGGCCGCCAGCGCCACCGCCGCCGCCTTCGACGCCACCGACAGGAAGCCTGCGACTTCCGCGGCGGCGCCGGCGAACACGTCCGGGCACCAGAAGTGGAACGGCACCGCCGCCAGCTTGAATCCCAGGCCGACGAGCGTCAGCGCCACGCCCGCCAGCAGCAGCGGGTCGAACCCGCCCTGCCCCGCTAGCCGTGACGCGGCCCCGGACGCGACGTCCGGCAGGTAGCCGGTGCCGAACGTCCCCGCCGTCAGACTGATGCCGTACAGCATCACGCCGCTGGCGCCGGCGCCGAAGACGACGTACTTCAGCGCCGCCTCGCCGCCGGTCCGCCGCCCCTTCAGGAAGCCGGCCAGCGCGTAGCTCGGCAGGCTCGCCATCTCCACGGCGATGAACGCCATGAGAAGGTGATTCGCCGACGCCATCAGCATCATGCCGATCGCCCCGCCGAGGAGCAGCGCGTAGAAGTCGGCCGAGTCTTCCGCGTCCGGCAGGCCGGTGAGGCGCGTCAGCAGCACGGTGATGATTGCAGACGCGAGCACGACCACGCGGACGTAGCCGGCGAACGGGTCGGCCACGAGCATCCCGGCGAACAGGCTGGCCTGCCGCGCCGAACCGGTCGCAGCGGGGTAGCCGGCGACGGCGGCGTACAGCGCGACAGCGAGCACGGCGACGGCGAGGCCGCCGAGGTGGCTGCGGTCGAGTTGGCGGACGAGGCGGGCGAGGAGGAGCACCACCACGCCGGCGCAGACGACCAGTTCCGGGAGGAACCGGACCAAGTCGTCGCCGAGGGCGGCCTGGAGGGCGTCGATCCGGGGGCGGGTGAACATCGGTGGGCGGTCGCCTGGGAGTTGAAATTAACGTACCCGCCGCCGCCGGCCGGGGAAAGGGTGAGTGTAACTGGGGTTCTGGGCAAGCGGTCGCGCCCCCGTCGAGACATTTCGCCGCACGATGACAAACCGATGACGCACGATCCGAACCACGATTTTGTCCGGATCGTGCGTCATCGGTTTGTCATCGTGCGGCGAAAACTCTTGGCGGGGGAGTGCCGACTCCGAAAGGGTCAAACCCTTCACCCGGCCGCACCGCCGTGGTACGTTGACCGCGTCCCTCCCACCCGCGTGAGCCCGCCGATGCGCCTCCTTCTCTGCGCCGCAGTCGCCGCCCTCCTCGTCGCCGTCCCCGCCGGCGCCGACGACTTCACCCCCGAGCCGGGGTTCAAGACGCTCCTCAACGGCAAGGATCTCACCGGCTGGAAGACGAAGGGCAAGCCTGGCGAGTCGCTCGACGGCAAGACCGACGCCTACAAGGGCCGGTTCAAGGTGTCGAACGAAGGCACCCTGGTCATCGACCCGGCCGTGAAGGGCGACGTGCGGATCGAGACGGCCCAGGAGTTCGGCAAGGAGACGACCATCCGCTTCGACTTCCGGCCGGGCGAGGGATGCAACAACGACCTGTTCCTCCTCGGCAGCAAGTTCGACATCAACCCGAAGATGTTGAAGATGGTGAAGGTCGGCGAGTGGAACACGATGGACATCACCGCCGCGGGCGGCACCACGACGTTCAAGATCAACGGCGAGACGGCACGCACCGACAAGGCGAAGGGCGAGAAGAGCACGTTTGAGATTCGCGCCGAGTTCGGACCGATGGAGGTGCGGCGGCTGCGGGCGAAGACCGGCGGCTAGGTCGGCGGCGTGTGTTCCTCGCGGTACACGTCCGGCAGCGCGTTGCGGCGGACCGGCGGCGCGGCTCCGCCGCCGGCCGCCTCGGCGGCCAGGGCCGCGTCCAGGTCGGCCCCGAACATCACCTTGTACTTCACCGTGCCGAACCCGACCGCGTCGTTCGGCAGCAGCGCCGCCCGCCGCACGCGCTGGCCGTTCACCCGCGTGCCGTTCGTGCTGCCGAGGTCGCGCAGCAGCAACAGCCCGTCGGTCTTCACCAGCACGCAGTGGCACTTCGACACGTTCTTGTGATCCAGACGCACGTCGGCGTCCTCGCCGCGGCCGACGAGCGACAGGTCCTTGACCAGTTCGATCGGCGGGCCGCCGTCGGCGGGAACCAGTCGGGCACGCATCGGGTCCGGCTCGCTCGTCGGTCGGGGAGTTCGATTGTTCCATCACCGCCGCCGCAGCACAAGGGGCGACCGTGGGGCCGTCGGAAACCGGCCCCTCAATCAGCCCGGCTTCGGGGCCAGCAACTCCGCGCGCGCCGCCAGCCGCCGGGCGTGCGCGTTGCGGAGCTCCAGTCCCGGCAGATTCGCCCCCTGGTCCAGGTACGACCGCCACGTATTCGCCGCCTCCGCCCACGAGTTCGCGGCCGTCGCCTTCGCCCGTGCTGCAGCCCCCTCTCCGGCCTTCTCGGCCCGCAACTGCTGCCGCTCGGCCTCCTCGTGCTTCGCCAGCGCCAGCAGGTACGACGCCTCCGCCCGCCCGATCCGCGCGGTGATCCGCGCCGCAACCCCCTGCGCCACCGGCCCCGTCGTCCGCCAGAACTCCTCGACGGCCGCCCGTGCCGCAGCTACGGCGGGGTCGGTCGGTGGGTTCGGCCGCGCCTGCGTCGGGTCGGGGTACTCGGCCTGCCGGAGAGCACCGTACACCCGGTTCGCCGTCTTCACCCACGCGTCGAGCTGCTCCGGGGTGACGTTCAGCATCTGCTCCAGGCCGCGGGCGAAGCCATCCTGCCGCTCCGTCAGCATCCGCGTCGCGTCCTGGAGTTGGCCGCGCTGCAGCCGCTCCAGCGGGGCCGGCGGGGTCACGAACGCCGCCTCGTACCCGTGCCCGGCGGCCCCGCGGAGCCGGTCGGCCACGGCCGGGAACATCAGTCCGTCGGGGAGGACGCCGGGGCCGAACAGGATTTCGCGCGCGGGGATGCGCGTCGTCGGGTACAGGTCCACGAGCCGCTGCCCCTGGGGGCGGTGGTCGGTGCCGCCCTCGTCCGGCGGCAGGAACGACGCCAGCACCCGCGGGTACGCCAGCCCGTCGCCCGGCGGGTTCCACACCTTCACGTCGGCGAGGCCGGGGCCGGCGGGCGGCGCGGCCGCGAACCGGTCCCGCACCGCCTTCAGGTCCACGGCCAGTACCGCGCCGAGCTCGGCCTTCGTCCGCTCCTCCAGCGTCGCCATCCGCGGTGCGAGCGAGGGGAGCGGCACGGACAGGTACACGGTCGCCTGCTTCACCACGTCGGCCGGCACCTTCCACGGGTGCTCCTTGTCGTCGGCCCACGGCTTGAGCAGGTCGGGGTTCGCCTTCACCTGCGCGAGCGGCGCGGGGAACGCCCGGCCGGCGAACGGGTCGAACAGGAGCACGTCCGCCCCGGCGCGCACGGCGACCGCGAAGAACGGGCCGGGGGCGGCGGGCGACTCCGCGACGGTGAGCCACGGCGGCGCGTACCCGACCGACCGGTCCGCGGCGTCGGGGGGGCCGACCAGCCCGGCGTCGAGGCCGAGTTGCTGGAACAGGGCGAGCGCGACGGTGGCGCGCTCGAGGCCGGTGCCCCAGCCGCGGCGGAGGACGTAGGTCGGCGGCACGGCGGGGACGAACCGGCCGTCGGTCAGCCACGGGCGGAGGTACACCTGCCGGCACACCCAGGCGAACGCGGCCCGCGCCTGCTCGGCCGGCGGCAGCCCGACCGGGTCGAGGGAGCGGGCCGCGTCGCGGAGGTACAGACACTCGGCGAGGTAGACCGCGTCGCCGGCGGTGTACGCGGCCGGGCGGACGACTTCCACGTCCTCGGGCGCCAGCCGGGCGAGCGCGACGAGAGCCTTCTCGGCGTCGGCGGTCAGCCCCGGCGGGGAGGGCACGTCCGTCCGGGCGGCCAGGTCTTCGGCGAGCTTGTTGAGCGCGCCGCGGGTGCCGGCCGGATCGGTCTCCTTCGCCAGCCGCTTGGCCGCGGCCTCCCACGGGTCGGCCTTCGCGGCCTGATTACCGGTCTGCGACTGTGTGATCCGGGGGTCCGGCTTGGAGCAGCCGCCAACGGCGAGGGCGGTGAGGATGCCGGCAACGGCGAGCGCGGCGACGACGGCGAGGAGGCGGCCGGACCGGTTCATGAAGGCGGACCCGTGGAGTCGTCGGCGGCGAGGGCGGCCCGGAGGCGGAGGCACGAGCGGACGAGCGCTTCCAGTTCGTCGAGGGGGACCATGTTCGGCCCGTCGCTGGGGGCGGTGTCGGGCGTCGGGTGCGTCTCGACGAACAGCCCGTCGCACCCGGCGGCGACGGCGGCGCGGGCGAGGACCGGGACCATCGTGCGGTCGCCGCCGGTGCGGTCCCCGAGCGCCCCCGGAGTCTGTACGCTGTGGGTGGCGTCGAAGATCACCGGGGCGCCGGTTTGCTGCATCCACGGCACGCTGCGCATGTCGTTGACGAGGAGCCCGTAGCCGAACGTGGTGCCGCGCTCGGTAAGGAGCACGCGGCGGTTGCCAACCTCGGCCAACTTCGCCACGACGTTCTTCATGTCCCAGGGGGCCATGAACTGCCCCTTCTTCACGTTCACCACGCGACCCGTTTTGCCGCACGCCTCCAGCAGATCGGTCTGCCGCGCGAGGAAGGCGGGCACCTGAAGGATTTCGCACACCTCGGCGGCGGGCGCGGCCTGGGCGGCGTCGTGGATGTCGGTGGTGACGGGGAGGCCGGTTTCCTTGCGAACGGCGTCGAGGACGGCGAGCCCGTCGTGGAGGCCGACGCCGCGGAACGACTTGCCGGAGGAGCGGTTGGCCTTGTCGAACGACGCCTTGAATACGAGCGGCAGCGCGAGCCGGTCGGCGAGCTTCTTGAGGCGCAGCGCGACGCCGAGGGTGAAGTCGCGGTTTTCGATGACGCACGGGCCGCAGACCCACAGGAGCGGGTTGCCGGCCCCGACCGCGTAGTGGCCGACCGACACCGGTTGAACCGCGGCCATGCGAAGGTGCCTCCGTGCGGGGGTGGACGCGGTCAGGATAGGGGCGGGGAATCGCGCGGACGAGGGCACGGGCTTCGCCGCTTGCCCTGCACCGCCGCAAGCGGCGAACACCAGCCGCCTACGGCCGGCTCATCCCCACGAAGCTGCCGTCGTTCTCGCGGGCCAGCGCCCACAGGAACGCCCCCAGGTCGGGGCTCTCGTAGTAGAACCCGATCGAGTGGATGCGGACGCGCCCCGCGCCACCCGGATTCCACGTCGAGCGCAGCCGGTCGCGGATGTACCGGCCCATAATCTCCGCCTGCCGCGTCTCCTCCAGCGGCGGCACCATCGCCTCCTGAGCCGGCGTGAGGCCGGGGCCGATGTTCGGCAGCCCGTCCGAGAACAGGTAGATGGTGTCGAGCCCGCGCGGGCGGAGGCCGAACGCCAGGTCGAAGCCGGCGTGCATGTTGGTGCCGTCGGCCGGCTTGATGCGGCCGAGCGCCTCGCGCACCTCGGCCACGCTCTTCTCGCCCTCGTAGCGGCGCCACTCGCCGCCGGCGAACAGCCACCGCGCCTCCTTCGAGAAGACGATCACCTGGAACTGCTCGATGGTCGCCACGCTGCGCATGACGCGGGCGATGGTGTCGCACACGCTCGGCCACTTCATCGGCGCGGCGGTCACGCTGTCGGTCTTCTCCATGCTCCCGGACGTGTCCACCAGGAACACCACGTTCCGCCCCGTCATCGAGATGCCGGCGAACCGCTTCTCGTCGTTCGGGTCGAGCTTGTTCACCTTGTCCGCAAGCTTGGCCTTGTCCCCTTGCAGGTCGATGATCGTGGCGTTGGCGTCGTCGACCTGCTTGCGGAGGTCGCGGATCTGGCCGCGGGCGGACAGCAGGTCGGCGTCGGCCTTGTTCGCGGCCGCCTTCGCCGCGGTCGCGTTTGCGGCGGCCTTCTCGGCGACACTCCGCGTCGCGGTCAGGTCCGCGGCCGACTTCGTCGCCATCGCCTTAGCGTCCGCCGCGGACGACGCCAGCCGCGCGTCGAGGTCGGCGAGCGTGGTGCGCAGGTCGGCGGCGCGGCGGTCGAGAGACGAACGCTCCTCCTCGGTGGTGCGGACGAGCCGGGCCAGGTCTTCTGCGTGGGCCGCGGTCATCGCCGCCTTCCGCGCGAGAACGTCGGCGTCCTTCTGCTTGCGGCGCAGCTGTTCGTCCGCGTCGTCATTCTGCTTGCGGGCGACGATCAAGTCGTTGGCGGTGGCGTCGAGCTTCTTCTCGGTGGCGTTCAGGGCCGTCTTGGTGGCGTCGAGCAGTTCGCGGGCGGCCTTCGCCTCGTCGCGGGCGATGCCGAGGTTGCGGGCGAGGTCGGCCTTCTCCACCCGCACGGCGCCGAGTTCGGTGCTGAGGTGCTTCACCTCCGAGTTCAGCCGCAGCTTCGTCGAGTCGAGGTTCGTCAGGGCGAGTTTCAGGTCGTCGCGGACGTGGGCGAGGTCGGCGAAGGCGGCCTGTGCGGCGCTGGTCTGGTCGGCGGCCTGGCGGGTGTTCAGGAGCCACAGCAGGGTGACGCAGCCGAGGGCGCAGCAGAACACGTCCAGCATCCACATGCTGACCAGCGTGGGCTGCTTGTGCCGGACGCGCATCGGGGTGGCTCCGCGGGGAGAAAGCCCGGGGACGGCCGTCCCCGGGCGTTCGGTTCAGCGCTGGGTCGAGGACCGGGGCGAGATACTCACCGACGCCGCCACGTCGGCGGACAGCGGGATCGAGCCGTCGAGGTGGGAGCGCGGCAGTTCGCCCGCGTTCCAGCGCGGCACGAGCGCCGCCGCGGCGTGGGCGACGGCCCCCGGCGGCAGCACCTCCACCGCGGTCCCTTCGGGCGTGTGGAGGTGGACGGCGCGGCCGAAGCCCGGCAGCCGGCCGGCGGCGTGCGTCAGCCACACGACCCGCGGCGGCACCGGCACCCCGGACGCGGTGACGAACTCGCGGACGGTTTCGGCGGCGGAGCGGGCCAGCGCCGCGGTGTGCTGCTCGAAGTCCTCGGCCGGTTCGGACAGGTCCTGGTACCAGTGCCCGATCCGCGCCGTCAGCGCCGCCACGCCGGCGGTCCGGTAGCCGTCGAGCGTGGCGTCGAGTTGCTCGAACAGCGCCTGTTCGGCGTCGGCCGAGTCGCGCGGGTCGCGGCGGCACACGCGGACGCAGCGGTCGGAGACGCCGTCGATGAGCCGGTCCATCCACGTCTTCAGCCCGGCGTGCGGCCAGTGCCCGGCGGCGACGGCCCTCACCGCGCCGCGGTCCACCTGGACCACCGTCGCCGTCAGGGCGAACTCGTCGGCGTCGATGACGACAGCGGCCCCCGGCCCGATGGCACCCGGGCGCAGCGGGATGACGTTACCGCCGGCGGCTGGAGCCGGCCGGCCCGTCAGCACGGCGCTGGCCCGGTGGGCGGCGACCGCGAGCGCCGCCGCGGCCGTCCCCTTCAGCGGCACCTTGGCCTTCGCGGCGAGGGCCGCCAGCCTCACCGCCTGCGGCGCCGTCAGGTACGACGGCAGGACGAGCCCCGCGGCTTCGGTCTCCGCGGCGATGGTGGCACCGGCCTTCGCCAAGACGAGTTCGACGAGCGTGTCGGCGGTGAGAGAGTGGCGGCCGGCGGGGAACTCGCGCGGCTGCCCGACGGCCGGCAGGAACCCGAGCCCGACGGCGTGCGGCGCCGTGCGCCGGAGTGCGGCCCCGGCGTGGCCGGCCTCGGGCGTGCGGCGGTCGCCGGCGACGGCGAGGACGAGTTCTTCGGCGGGGTCGTCGAGGACGAGGACGCGCACCTTCCCGCCGCCGACGGCCACGGCCCGGACGCGCGACGCGGTCAGGTCGATCCCGACGACGCGGGACTTGTCGTGAACGGGAGCCGGCTTGCGGGACCAGAGCATGGGGCGCTCGTGGGGTCAACGTCGAACGCGCTGGGCTATCGCCGCCCCGGGGTTGCCACCCCGGGCGGCGAACGCGGTGTCACCACCCGCCGCCCACACCAATCAACCCGGGTCATACAGCCGCAACAGCAGGTGTTCCTGACAATACTCTTGGGCATCCACCACTAACGTTTCTTCCGCCCGTTGGACGGTGTGGACGAAGTACATGAGAACCAGGCTCAGCAGCAGCGCCACCAGCGTGCAGTCGAACGCGATCTTCAGCTGGTCCGTGGCCTGCCGGGTGAAGTCGGCCATGCCCACGTCGGTCACGCCCGCCATGCCGAACGCCCCCGCCAAACCCCTTACTGTTCCAACGAATCCGACTGCAGGGATCGCCCACGCGAGGTAGTGGACCGTGCCCATCGTGCTGACGAGCCGGCTCGTCTCCACGTCGGCCTGGCTGCGGACCACCTCGGCCACGTCGGGCGCGGACTTCGAGATCGCGTACTTCCCGAGGCCGAGGCGGATCATGTTCGCCAGGATGAACGGCCGCCGGCCGGTCACGTGCTCCACCTTCCGCGCCAGCGGCCGGGCGTCCTCCGGCAGGATGCGGGCGCCCTCCTCGTCGGGAAGGAGGCCGAAGCCGAACGCCTGGCGCTGCCGCCACACCTCGCGGTAGCGACTCTGGAGGATCAGCGCCGCCCACACGAACGCGAGGTAGCACAACGCCTGCTCGGGGCCGAGGAACAGCGCCCGCAGCCGTTCCGGCGGCCACTTGGCGGCAAAGTCCTCGCGGCTCTCGCCGCCAGCGAGGTGCCACAACGGCACCACGGCTCCGCCGACGAGCGCCAGCGCCACCACCAGCAGCAGCCATTCCCGGGCCGGCCGGTGCGAGGCGTGGGTGGTCATGCGTCCCTCCTTCCGTGGCGGGGACGGACCCGACCACGTCATTGTCCCGATCCGAACGGCCCGGTCAACCCGGGCGACCACCCCGAGCCGCGGCGGGAGGCGGTCGGGGTGACGGCCGGTGCCGGGTGGGTAGACTGGGGGCACGCCTCAATCCTGTCAACCCTAGTTCACACTCCGAGGGTGTTCCCATGCGGCTCGCCGGATTCTTGCTCGCCGGGCTCACCGCCACGGCCGGTTACGCCGCCCGCCCCGACGCCCCCCTCCGGTTCCGCACCCAGGAGATCGACGCCAAGCTCGCCATCGGCTACGCCGTCCTCACCGCCGACCTGAACAACGACACGAAGCCAGACATCCTCGTCGTCGACAAGGAGAAGGTGGTCTGGTACGAGAACCCGACGTGGAAGAAGCGCGTCATCCTCGACGGCAAGAGCCGCCCGGATAACGTCTCGGCCGCGGTCCTCGACATCGACGGCGACGGAAAGCTCGACGTTGTGCTGGGGGCGGCGTGGCGGCCGTTCGACACCGCCAACCCCGGCACCCTTCAGTGGCTGAAGCGCGGCAAGAGCCTCGACGACGAGTGGACCCTGTTCCCCATCCCGTGCGACGAGCCGACCGTCCACCGGGTGCGCGCCTTCGACATCGACGGCGACGGCAAGCCGGAGGTGGTTCACGTCCCGCTGATGGGCCGCGACGCGACGCAGAAGGGGAACTGGATCGACGGCCGGCCGGTGCGGGTGATGGCGTACAAGGTGCCGGCCGAGCCCGAAAAGTCGGAACGGTGGAAGGCCGAAGTGCTGTTCGACGACCTGCACGTGATGCACAATTTCGCGCCGATCGGCGGCTCGTCCGGGAGTGACATCCTGGTGACCAGCTACGAGGGCGTGTACCGCCTGAGCCCCGCCCGGCCGAAGTGGACGGGTACGAAGGTCGGCGCAGGCAACCAGGCCACGCCGACCGGGAACCGCGGGGCGAGCGAAATCAAGACGGGGACGGTCGGCGGTAAGGGGCTGATCGGCACCATCGAGCCGTGGCACGGGAACCAGGTGGTGACCTACACGAAGGGCGCCGGCGAGTTGTGGGACCGGCAGGTGATCGACGACAAGCTCCGCTGGGGCCACGCGGTCGCGTTCGCCGACCTGGACGGCGTGCCGGGCGACGAGCTGGTGATCGGCGTCCGCGACAACCCGAACCCGAAGGCCGGCGACACGTTCACCGAGAAGTCGGGCGTGCGCGTCTACACGCACACCGGCGGCGGGTGGGCTCGGCAGCTGGTGGACGAGGGCGGCGTGGCGGTCGAAGACCTGACCACCGCCGACCTCGACGGGGACGGCAAGGTGGACATCATTGCCTGCGGCCGGGCGACGAAGAACGTGCGGATTTACTGGAACCAGGGGCGGTGAGCAAAGTTGCCGCTTGCGACTTTGCGCTGCCCGGCGTAAAGCCGCAAGCGGCAACGGAACTCACTCGAACTCGACGTCGCGGCCGCTCTCGGTGAACCGCCGGCCGGTCGCGTCGGTCAGGTCCCACGTCACCCGCGCCTTCCCCGCCTGCTCCGCACGGACCTCCACGAGGACCATCCGGTCCCGCGACGCGACCCGCACGACCACCGCCGGGGTGTCGGAGCCGACCTTCGCGTCCTCCAGGTCGGCCGTCTTCACCGGAAGCGTGACGAAGATCGACTCGCCGGCCTTCGCCTTGATCGCGGCCGGGAGCTTGTCGTGCGGGAACTCGTGCAGCTTCCCGGTGGGTTGTTTCGGCTCGGGCTGCTTCGCCACGACCGGCCGGGTGTGCCAGAACGCGGTGAGCGTCATCGCGTCCGGCGGGGCCGTTTTCTCGTCCGCGATTAGTAGCCCGTATTCCCGGACGTAGACCCGGAGCTTCGCCTTGTTCGCGGGGTCGTCAACGAACATCTGGAACCAGGCACCGATCGGGAGTTCAACGCGCGGCGGGTTGTCGAGACTCAACCCAGGAGTGATGCCGATCCCCCGGACGGCCACGTCCGGTCCGGCCTCGCGGCGGAAGTGATCGAGTAACACGTCGATCGACATCGCTCGGATGTTCGGCTCGAACCGTACCTTTTTATCGAGTGCAGCCCGAATCCGCTCCGGGATCGCGCCTGTCAGTTGTTTGGCGTCGTTGCTCCGGTAGACCTGCGCCAGCGCTCGCGCAACCGCGTCCGGGTCGGAGGACGCGAGAAGCCGGGCCACCTCTTCCGCGATGCTCCCGACATCGGCACGCGGGGCGACCGCTGCCTTTGGGCCGTCCCCCGTCAGCAGACGGAGTTCCATTTCGACACGGGCCAGGGCGGCCTTCCCGCGTGTGAGTTGCTCCTGTTCAAACTGGAGTTCATCCGGCGGGATCCTGATGGCTCCGTTTTTGCTCGCCTGTTCCTTCGCAGTCAGGCCCGCCGCCGCCGCAGCGACCCCTCGCCGTTCCAGTTCGAGTTCCAGTTCGACCTTGTCCCGCAGGGCGAGCGCCCGGCCCACGGCCGCCTGCCGGGCCTTCGCCACCTCGGCCTCGGCGAGGGCCAACTTCGCTCGCGCCACCTGCACGTCGGGATCGTTCGCCAGCGCCTTTTTGATCAGCGCGTCGGTCAGGTCCGGAGGTGCGGCCGGGGGCTGACCCGCCGAACCCCCCGCCAGCAGGGCCACCGCGAGCAGGGTGCTAGCCGTCGTTCTTCGTCGCATCGTGTCGCTCCTTCAGGAGGGAGACTTTCAAGTCCGCCAGCAACCAGCTGTCGTCCGCCGCGGGTCTCAGGCCGCCGTCCCCGGCGCGGGCGAGGGAGAGACGGTAGCACCGGCGGGAGTTGCGGAAGTCCTGGGCGTCGAGGAGGAACCGGTCGCCGGCGAGGCGGTACAGGCGCGCCGCGCGGGCCGGGTCGTCGGCCTGTTCGGCGAGTAGCTCGGCGGCCGCGGCGGTGGTCGGCTCCGTCGACACCTCGGCGACCGGAGCGGACTCGGCGGGCACCGGGACCGGCACCACGACCGGAACGGTGACGACCTCCACCCGCGGCACCGCGGGATCGATTTCGGGCGCCGGCGGCACGGGCCGAAGTCCCCACCCCAGGAGTCCGCCGACGCCGAACACCCCAGCGACCACCGCCGCGCGGCCGGTGCACCGGAGGTGCCGGCCGCGGGCCAGCGCCCGTTCCGTCTGCGCGAACAGTGTGGCTTCAAAGCCGGGGCGCGGCTCGGGTGTCGGCCGCGGGGCGAGGAGCGATTCCAGGTCGTCGGGGTCAGTCATGGTCGGCCTCGAACGCCTCGCGGAACGCCTGCCGGGCGCGGCCCAACAGCGACTCGATTCCCTTCGCGCGGACGCCCTGTTCGGCCGCGATCTCGTCCACGGTGCAGCGGTCCAGGTACTTCGCCCGCAGCACCGCCTCGTAGTGCGCGGGCAGGGCCGCGAGCGCCGCCGCGACCCGTTCTGCGGTGGCGCCGGCGGTCGGGTCCGACCCGGGTTCGGGCGCTTCCGTCAGCGGCCGGGTTGGCTTCCGCCGACGTGACCGCAGTGCGTTACGGACGGCGTTCGCGGCGATGCCGGCGAGCCACGCGGAGAACGGCCCCGCGGCCGGGTCGAACGCCCGCAGCCGGCGGACGGCGACGAGCCACGTCTCTTGCAGCACGTCGTCGGCGAGGTCCGGCAGGCCGCCGCACCGCCAGCGGACGTAGGCCGCGAGGTCGGGGGCGTGGTCGTCGTACCACCCGCGCCACGCGGCGGCGTCGCCGGCCAGGACGGCGTCCCGCACGGCTCGCTCCCGCCACACCCGCGCGCCGTCGCTCATCCCGCTCCTCGGAGGTCGCGGTCTCACCCGGGTATTGTCCGCCGCCGGGCCGAATCCTTTGCGTGAATTCGTCCGCGGCGTCGGGTAGAATCATTCCGATGGGAACCACCATGACTTCTACCGCCGGGACCGTCTCGACCCGGAAGCACACCCGGCGGGTCGTCGTGCGGAATGTCGGCTGGGTCGAGTATCTCCAGGCGGCGGCGGCGTTCGACGGGCAGCGTTCGGTCCGCCTCACCTACGACCGGGGGGTGATGGAGATCATGGTCATCGGCTACGAACACGACTTCGGCGACCGGTCTCTGTTCATGTTCGTCATGCTGCTGGCGAAGGGGTTCGGAAAGGCATTCTGGCCGGGCGGCCAGACCACGTTGCGGCGAAAGGATTTGCTCAAAGGGGCGGAGGCGGACGAAATCTTCTGGATCGATCACGCGTCCGCCATGGTCGGGGCCAAGAATCTGGACCTGACCCTCCACCCCCCGCCCGATCTGGCCGTCGAGGTGGACGTGAGCCGGAGATCGGCCAGGCGACTTCGGGTGCTGGCCGGTCTCGGCGTCCCAGAGGTGTGGCAGAGCCGGCCCGACGCGCTGCTGTTCCTCGGTCTGGTCGGGAACGGGTACGTCGAGATCGACCGGAGCCGGTCGTTCCCGCTCGTCACGCCGGCAGACTTGTTCCCGTTCGTACTCCGCGCGCGGACCGAGCCGAACCAGTTGGTGTTCTACGACGAGGTGTTGGAGTGGGCGCGCGAGCGGGCGCAGTCGAACCCGGCCGCCGGGGGTGAGCCGGCGGCCGGGTGAGGTCACACCACCTCGAACACCAGTTCCGGGGCGTGCCGGCGGTGGACCGCCGCGGCGACCTCGCCCCGCAGCCGCCCGGCGGCGCGGGCCAGCCCCGCCTCCGCGTCGGCCCGATCGACGCCGCCGTCGGCCGGCAGCGCCAGCGTCACTCGAAGCCGGCCCGTGTGCGGAGCCGGCGTCACCCCAACGACCGTCAGCGCCTGCACCACCGGGTCGGCACAGCCGCCGACCGCCGCGTGCAGTGCGTCCGCCACCTGCCCGCACAGTTGCCGGGCCTTGCGGCCGGCCGCCTTCGGGGCGTCCCACGGCTTCCGGTGCCACTCCTTCGGGTCGGTCCCGTCCTCGGGGCCGGGCTCATCCGTCACGTCCGTCCAGTTCATCACTCGCGCTGCCTCGGGAAGATAAGGTGTGAAACCCACTCGACGCCACGACGCGGGTTCCGCTCGCAATCGGTCGCACGGGTCACCTCCTTCCGGGCTCGGGATCAGGGAATGACGAACCGCCGGCCGCGCAGGTTCGCGCCGGGCTGGGAGGGTTCGGTGTCGAAGCGATTGTCGCGGGTCCGAGTCTACCGCCGGGTGCGGCTGGACGGGTCGACGGGGCCGTGGTACGTGCGCTGCTCGATTGGGTACTGATCGAGCGCGAGGTGCGGCAGGAGCCAGCCGTGCGTCGTGCGGGCGTCGATGGGGGCGGGCGAGTTCATGACCCGGCGAACGACGCGGGCCGACGCCGGCTGGCCGTACAGGAACAGCGGGTAGCCGACGCGCGAGATTTCGGGGTCCATGTCCGTGATGGCGTGGATGCAGTCGCACCCGCTGCCGGTCCGACCCGCCTCGCCCCACGAGTCGATGCACTGGTACCCGACCGCCCCGGATTCCATGAACTGCTTCTGCACCCGGAACCGGTGCGCGAACCGGTGCCACACCTCGTACGGCCCCCACAGGGCCACGTCCTGCTTCGTGTCGAGCATGGCCCGCATCGTCTCGTGCAGGCCGTAGTTCCGCCCCGGCACGGTCTTTCGGCTGAGAGCCTTGATCGGCATCTCGACGGGGAGCCAGCTGATCGTTTCCTCGACCACGCTCGGCGGTCCTCCGGCGACATCGGTCGTGGTCACCAGTGTCGTCCAGGTGTGCGTGTACGCCGGGTTGCGGCTCGGCTTGTCGGAGCCGTAGACGATCAGGTAGTGCCGCACGCCGGGCTGCGGCGTCAGCGCGGCGAGTTCGGCCTCGCTGATGTGGGACGCGGGCGTCGGTGGCTGTACGGCGATGAGTGCGCAGCCCAGGGCCGGGACCGTGAGGACCACGAGCAGGCAGCAGCGGGCCAGGGCGGTCATTCGAGCCTCGCGCACGGGTCAACCGGTACTATCGGCAAGGTCTGCCCGGTCGCTTCAGTTTCCCCGCGGCGGGCGGGGGCGAACCCGGCCGGTCCGTGGGCGCGTCCTTAGAATGAGCCCGTTCCGCCTCCCCACACTAGGACGCAACCGCTGATGAAGCCCCGCCTGTTCACCCCCGGCCCGACACCGGTTCCCGAGGAGACGCTGCTAGAACTGGCACGACCGGTCACGTACCACCGCGCCGCCGAGGCCAAGGCCATCCTCGCCGAGGTGAGCGAAGACCTGAAGTACGTCTTCCAGACGGCGAACCCGGTGTTCACGATCACCAGTTCGGGCACCGGCGGCATGGAGGCGGCGGTGTCGAGTTGCCTGGCGGCGGGCGAGAAGGTGATCCTCCTCACGGCCGGCCGCTGGGGCGAGCGCTGGCGCGGCATCCTGAAGGCGCATGGGGCCAACGTCGTCACCGTCGAGGTGCCCTACGGGAAGGCCGTGACACCGGAGATGGCCGCGGCGGCAGTGGCGGCGAACCCGGACGCGAAGGCCGTGTTCGCCACGCTGAGTGAGACGAGCACGGGCGTCGGCCACGACCTCGCGGCGTTCGGCAAGATCGTCGCCCCGACCGACGCGCTGCTGATCGTGGACGGCATCAGCGGCCTCGGGGCGATGGAGTGCCGGGTGGACGAGTGGAACATCGACGTGTGCGTCACCGGGTCGCAGAAGGCGCTGATGCTGCCGCCGGGGCTGGCGTTCGTGAGCGTCAGCGACAAGGCGTGGCGCAAGATCGACGCGACGCCGGTGCGGAACTTCTACTTCGACCTCCGCCGTTACCGCAAGTGCCTGGCCGAGAGCGACACGCCGTTCACCCCGGCGAACACCCTGATCCGCGCCCAGCGGGTGAGCCTGAAGCGGATCCGCGCCGAGGGGATCGAGAACCTGTGGGCGCGGCACAGCCGCATCGCCGCCGCCACCCGGGCCGGCATCGCCGCGATGGGCCTGGAGCTGTTCGCCGAGCGGCCGAACAGCGCCCTGACGGTCATCACGGTGCCGGCCGGGGTGGACGGCAGCGGCACGCTGAAGAAGCTGGAAAAGCAGTACGGGTACAAGTTGGCGGACGGCCAGGACGCCATGAAGGGGAAGATTTGGCGGCTGAGCCACATGGGCTACACCGACGCCTTCGAGGTGCTCGGCGCCGTCAGCGCCCTGGAACTGGTCCTGGCCGAGAGCGGCTTCAAGGTGCAGGTCGGCGCCGGCGTCGCGGCGTTCCAGCAGGCACTCGCGGCGGCGAAGTGACCGAGTGGGGCGAATTATCTTGCGACCGTCCGGTCGGCCCGATTCCTTCGGGCGGTCGCACTCACACCCGCACCCGAGATCGCCCATGCCCTCGCAACGCACGCTCTACCTCGTCGTCCACGGCGTCGGCGACCCCGAGCCCGGCGAGACCACCCGCGACCTGGCCCGCGGGCTGACGGCGGCGCGCTAGTCCGGCGAGGTCGTGGCCGTGACAGAACAGCGGCTGTGGGTTCCCGAACCGGACCCGCACCGTACCTCGCCGCGGCTGACCCGTGCGTTCCTCGTCCCGGTGTTCCGCGACGACGCCCACGGTCGCGTCCTGGCCGAGGTCAACTGGGCCGACCTGTCCCGCTTCCCGGTCAGCCTGTTCGGCCTGTTCGAGGGGATGTTCAGCCTGCTGTTCGGCCTCCGCCACGTCGCCGCCGCGGCCGCCGCCCCGAACACGTACCGGTTCGCCGACACCCTCCGTGGGCTCGGCCGCACGACCGCCTTCCTCCTCATCGGCCCACTCGCCGCGACCAACCTCCTCATGCTGTGCCTGCTCGTCTCGGCCGCGGTCGCCGACTGGATCGCCGAGGAGTCGTTCGCCGGCCCGGCCGGCGACGCCTGTGCGCGCGTCGGCTGTGTCCTCGCGGCCGCGGTCGGCGGGGCGATGTGGTGGTGGCTGCGGTCCAACGTGTACCGCTGGATGGGCGGGTCGCTCGTCGTTACCTCCGTCGGCGTGCTGGCGGCGGCCGTGGCCTTACAGCAATCAGGGCACACCGCGGATGTCTGGGAGATTCCCGGCATGAACGTGTTGACCGCCAAGCTCAGAGCGAAGGCCGATGAGGCGCACAAGCCGCCGGACGCGTACACCGGCGGGGTGGTGCTCTACGCCGCGATCGCGGTACAGCCGATGGCGGTGGCGTTCTTCGGCGCGAACGCCGCGGCGCAGGCGGCCCTTCTCGTTTACCTCTTCTGCTTCAGTTGGAAGCGCGACCGCCACGCCCACCGCTCGGCGCTGGCGGCCACCGTCCTGCCGTTCGCCATGCTGTTCGGGTGGTGTATCCTGATCCCGTTCGCGTGGCTCGTCACCGGGGTGCCGGTCTCCGAAAAGCTCGGACTGTCGAGCGCCTTCCGGGACGCGTACCAGCTCCTCCTCGACTTCATCCTCGGCGACCTGCCGCTGTGGTTCATGGTGCTGGCGGGGTTAGTGGTGGCGGGCGGCGTGGCGGGGTTGGTGTGGTGGTGGCAGAAGCCGGTGGACAGCCCGCACAAGCGGCTAATCGTGGCGTGGTAGGTTCTCGCCGCCCTGGCCGTCGCGTGTTTCGTTCTCCCGCTGCTCGTGTTCGTCCACCTGACCCATACGCGCACTACTTCGAAGTCCCGCTCACCCGGCCGTGGAAGGTCTTTCTGACCGTCGTGCTGGCCATCCTGCCGTTCGTCCCGATCGCCCTGAAGGCTCTGTTCCCGCCGCTTCGAACCGCGCTCGATCTCGTATTCGATGTCGTCAGTCACTTCCAGCCGCGCTACCCCGCGTCGGCGAAGCACGTGCCCGAGTTCCCCATCCGCACCGCGATCCGCACGCGGCTCGCGGAAGTGCTCAAGTGCTTCGCCGCACGGGTGAAGGCGGCTCCGGACGATGAGTAGCGCCTCGTCATCGTCAGCCACAGTCAGGGGACGATGGCGGTCCTGAGCTGCCTCAACGACCCGGATAACAGCCCGCACCTGACCGCCTTCAAGTCGCTCCGTCTGGTGATGATGGGCTCCCCGTTCAGCCACATCTACCAGCACTACTTCCGCCACCACTACCCGTCGCTGGCCGACCCCGAGCGGTGGGGCACACTCCACAAGGTGCTCGACCCGAAGGACGGAAAGCGGTGGCTGAACGTGTACCGGGTGGACGATTACGTCGGCCGGCGGATCGAGGACGACGACAAGGGGCTTATCGAGAACGTGATGGTTGCACAGTACGGGCACACGAACTATTGGTCCGACGGCGTCGTGATGGGCGTGCTGGTCGGCAAGAACGTGTTTTGAGCCGGCCCGTGCCGCGGGGGTCATACCCGATCGGGTTGATCCGTCGCGGTTGGTCACAAGTTCCGTCCGGGCAAGGACTCGCGCCGTGCCCGGCCCGGCGGAATCGCTCCAACAATGATTTGTGTGCTCGACTCAATGCTTGCGGGACGGGGTGCCCCCTCCCGCCGCAACCAAGTATCCCCGTCCGATCGACGCGGCTGTCGAACGCCGACGGATCAACCCGATGTGGTATCAGTCCACGGCGAAGGTCTTCTCGTCGATCGTCTCCAGCGGCCGGTAGTCGGCCACGGTGATTTCGAGGAACGCCTTGCCGTCGTGGCTCACCCGCGACCGCATCGGCACCATCATCCCGCCGACCGACTTGTACTCCGAGAAGGCGGTGAACTCGTCCACCTTCTTCTGCGCCGGGTTCAGCCCGTCGCGCCGCATCGCCGCCAGCAGACCGGTCTTCACGTCGAAGAGCAGCCGGGCGTCCTTCAGCCCCTTCGACTTCACCAGCATCACCGCCGCCGGCCGGCCGTCCACCGCGCCCGGCGCCTCGGCCGACAGCGTGTATTTGTTCGCGTCCAGCAGCGGGAACAGGAGCGACATCTCCTGGATGACCGCCGACTCCTTCAACTCGGCCTGCACGGCCGGGTCGAGCTTGCTCCGCACGCCCTCCTCCGTCTGCCGCACCTTGTCGCCGTTCACGAGTTGCACCAGCGTCGTCTTCTGGCCGAACGCCTCGAGCGTCATTTCGAGCCGGGCCTTGCCGGGGACGGCGAACGACAGGGCGCCGGTGAAGGGGAACTCGGTGCCGTTGATCGTCACCTTGCCGGCGATCTTCGACGCCCCGGCCGGGTACTTTTTCAGCACGTCGAGCCCGCCGTGGGCGTCGATGGCGCGGCGGACGACGTCCGCGGGGGTCGGGCCGGCCGGCTGCGCCGCCGCGACCGACACGACCGCCACAACCAGAAGTCCCGCCCGCGTCATGACTGCTCCCCCACGTGGACGCCGAGATGCCGGTCGGCACCCGCGCTAGAATAGGAGCCGGGGGGCCGGGTCGCAACGAAGGGGCACGCCATGCGGACCGTCGACGTGCGGACGGACAAGCGGACCGAATTCGTGGACATCACCGCCGACGTCCGCCGCGCGATCCGCGAGGACGGCCTGACCGACGGCGTCGTCGTCGTCTACTGCCCGCACACGACCGCGGCCGTGACCGTGCAGGAGAACGCCGACCCGGACGTGGTTCACGACCTGATGCTGTGGCTGAACCGGCACGTCCCGAAGGACGTGCCCGGGTTCCGCCACGCCGAGGGGAACAGCGACGCACACCTGAAGAGCTGCCTGGTCGGCCCGTCGGTGCTGGTGCCGGTCGCGGGCGGCGAACTGGCGCTCGGGCGGTGGCAGGGCGTCTACTTCTGCGAGTTCGACGGCCCCCGCCGGCGCGAGGTGCGGGTGCAAACCATTGGGAACAAATCGTAAACCCCGCCGCGTTTCGACCGGATTCTTTGCCGCACGATGAAGACGGAAGACGCACGATCCGAACAAAAATCAGGGTTCGGATCGTGCGTCTTCCGTCTTCATCGTGCGGCAGAAACTCCGCTCAGCAGCCGATCGTCCTTGACGCCCCCGCGGCGGCGCCGGTAAGGTCCGTTACCCCCTCCATCCGCCGGGCCGCCCGATGCACCTGATCGCCCCCGACATCCTGGCCGAAGCCCGCGGCGTGAGCGGCGCCCTGGCCGGGACGGCGTGCGTATTCGGCATCGCCCTGTGGCTGTTCGGCTGGCGCTGGCACCGCTTTTGGGTCGTGGCCGGCGTCACCCTCGGGGCCGGGCTGATCGGCCTGAACGCCGGAAAGACGAGCGGCGGGCAGGTGATGGCCGTCGGCATCCTGCTGGCCGTCGCGGCCGGGATGATGGCCCTGGAGCTGGCGAAGGTGCTGGCGTTCGTCGCCGGCGGCATCGGGGCGTGGCTGGCGGTGCAGTGGGTGCTGCCGCAGGCGCAGGAGCTGTGGGCCGTGTTCCTGTCCGGCGGCCTGTTCGGACTGCTGCTGTACCGCCTGTGGACGATGCTGCTGACGAGCCTGATCGGCACGCTGATCGGCGGTCACGCCGCGCTGCTACTGATGGAGTTGTGGTTGAAGATCGACGCCGCAGCGTGGAGCGCGAACCACATCGCAGTCCTCAACGGCGTGGTCGTGGCGCTTACGGTGCTGGGGATCGTGGTGCAGGCGAAGCAGGCGACCGACCCGGAGGCGGTGAAGGCCGAGAAAGCTGACGAGAAGGCGGAGAAGGACGAGCCCGCCGCGGAGCCGGAGGAAAAGCCGTCCGGCGGGTGGTGGGGGCGGCTGGGGTCGCTGACGCGGCTGAAGTGACCCGGCGAGCGGCCGGCGTGAGCCGGCTGTTGGCGTGCGCTACTCACACGTGATCCAACAGCCGGCTCACGCCGGCCGCTCGCCCACTCAGCGCACCACCCCCGGGATGTCGAGAACCTGAGCCGCGGCGAGGTCGTTGCCGAAAACCTGGCGATTGCGGAACGTCCACACCACCTTCTTGTCGCGCGTCACCTCGAACAACTGCGGTTGGTCCGGCCCGGCGTGGCAGTTGCCGACGATCAGGTTGCCGTTCGGCAGCGCGTGCAGCGTCGTCACCCACGCCAGCGTGATACCGGGCAGTTCCTTCTGGTCGAGGCTCCACACCACCTTGCCGGCCCGGTCCACTTCCAGGACGCGGTGGTTGTTCCCGCCGGCGATCACGGTGTTACCATTCGCCAACCGCACCGCTCCGAACACGCTCGTGCCGTAGCCCTCGGGTCCGTGGCCGGGCGCTTCCTTCTTGCCGCCCAGTTCCAGGGCGTACTCCCACACCGTCTTCCCGGCCGCGTCGTACTCGCGGACGAGGCCGTCGCCTTCCTGGCAGACGAGGTAGTTGCCGCTCGGCAGCTTCCGCGCCAGGCGCGTGTCGCGGTGCGCGTCCGGCCGCTTCACCGACAGCGGCACCTGGCGGACGATCTTGCCGTCCTTGTCCACTTCGACGATCCGCCGGTTGCCGCTCTCGGCGACCATCGTGGTGCCGTCCGGCAGCCGCTGGAAGGCGTGGACCTCGACGCGCCCCTTGTTGTCGCCGGCCGGCTTCGCCTCGTAGCGCCACACGACCGTCTTGTCCGGCGTCATCTCGGTGACGGTCGCGGGGCCGGTGTGGAGGAGGAGGTTGCCGTTCGGCAGGAGGTGAAGGTCGTGCGAGTTGTACTTGCACTCCACCTCCCACTCGACCTTGCCGTCCTTGCCGACGAGCGCGACGCGGCCCTTGTCCTGCGCGAGGACGCGGTACGCGGGCGGGTCGGCCGGAGCAGCACCGGCGAGTGACAAGACGATGACACTGGAGAGGAACAGGCGCATCAGGAACTCCGGTCGGTGAGTGCGTTGTACTCCGCCCGCAGCTTCGCCCCCACGTCGGGGCGGACCATCGCCACGAACGAAATCATCCCGCCGAGCCAGGCTCGGAAGTTCTCGCGGCCGTCGCGGTTCTGTGCGTCCAGCCCCCCGGCCTTGGCCTGGTGGAGGATCGCCCGCAGCTGCCGCAGCAGTTCCCGCGACACCGACGGCTTGTCGTTCACGACCACGCCGGTCACCGTTTGCGCCGCGTTCCGCCGCATCACACGGGTCTTCTTCTCGTTGACCGTGAAGCCCTCGTCCGCGGCGAGGTGCCGCACGCGGGCCAGGAGGTAGCCGACCTTCGCGGCCTGCTCGGTGCCGCCGGAAAACGTCAGGTCGTCGGCGTAGCGGGTGAAGGCGGACCCGAGCTTCGCCGCGAGGCCGGCGAGCCGCTTGTCGAGCCGCCGCGCCACCTGATTCGACAACCCCGGGCTGGTCGGCGCCCCCTGCGGCAGACCCCTCGGGCCGACCGCCACTTCGTAGGTCGTCCCGGCGTAGGTCGCGATCGTGCGCGGGCACTCGGTACAGAGCAGCGCAAACACGGTGGCGACGCTGCCGGAGTAGCCGTGCCGCTCGAACACCGCCCGCACCCGGGGGAACGCCACGCTCGGGAAGAAGTCGGCGAGGTCGAGGTTCACCACGACAGCCTTGCCGACGTGCGGCCCGGCGTTCGACAGGATGCCGCGGCCGGGCACGAACCCGTGCGCCGGGTCGGTGACGGGGAACTTGCCGACGACGTGTTCGAGAATCCAGTGCTGAGCCCGCTTCAGCGTGGCGTGCGGGGCGGACAGCGTGCGGACGCCGCCGGAGCGCTTTGGCACCTGAAACTTCACGTAGTGCGTCCGCGTCGCGGCCTCGGTGTGGAACGCCAGCCAGCGAAGTTGCTTGACGGTCAACCCGAGAGCGGCCGCAGCGTCGGCGGGGGCGTGCAGCACGGGCAGGCCGAATTCCGCGAGACGGTCGGGGTCGCTCAGACGCAGGTGGAGCCGGCCCGAGACGCCGCGGCCGAGGAAGATCACGTCCGTGGCGCGGCGCCGCTGTACGGCCTCGGTGCGTTCCTTCTTGCGGCGGGCGGACGCTTCGCGCTTCAGTTGCTTCAGCCGTTCCTTCGCCTCGCGGTACGCTTGGACCGCGGCCTCGCCGGCGAACCCGGCCTGTAACGCGACGGCCTCCAGGCTCGGCTTCACCCGCGCGTACTCGTCGCCGACGCGGTGGATCTCGGCCAGTTCCTCCGGGGTGAGGAGGCCGTGGGTGACGAGGGCGCGGTCGATGAGGCGGGTACGTGGGTCGTCGGCCGGCGGGATGATGCTGGTGCGGCCGGTCTGCCAGGCGTTCGCCATCAGGTTCTTGCCGGTCGCGGCGCTGACGATTTCGCCGCGCGAGATGGGCAGGAAGTCCGGGGCGGCGTAGGGGTCGGCCGGCGACAGGTGGGCGGGAGCGGGTAGGGGTGGCGGAACCGCCGCTTGCGGCGGTGCAACGGGCGGCGCGGCCGGCTCCGAGGCGGGTTCGGGCGTGCGACGGGCCATCCAGTCGTACAGGCTCATCGCGCACCGCAGCGTTGTATTCCTGGGTCGTCGCGCCCGACGTCAGTCGTGGACCCGAGACGTTCACGACGCCGGCAAGGCCTACCCTTTGCCTGGGACGCAGGTCGATTCAGCCGGGCAAAGGGTAGGCCTTGCCGGCGAACAGACCAACGGCTCGGGGGACGCAATCGCGGGCAACAGCAACCGCGGCGGAACGCCGCAGCATTGGTGAGGCTCGGACGCGACGACCCAAGTTTGGGGAGGCCGACCCACCCGTTGCCGCGGGTGGGCTTTCAGCCACCTTGTTTCACTCACACCCCGACCGGCGCGAACCGCCGGTACCACGTCTCCAGCGTGACGCCGGACGGGTCGGGGTTCAGCGCCTTGTTCCGAATTGCCTGCAGGTGCCGACACGGCCCCTTCCGCAGACCCCCGGTGAAGAAGTACGAGCAGCCGCACTGCCCGGCGACGATCCGCTGGTCGGCGTCGAGCGTCACCTCGACCGTGTTCCGCCCGTCGGCGGTGCCGGCGAGGTGCCGCATCCCCGTCGCGTCGGATTGATCGAGGGTCAGCTTCACCGCCCGCGGCGGCATCGACCGGGCCGCGACCGTCTCCGGGTTCTCGGGGCCGATCACCTCGGCGGAGAGCGTCACCGGCATCACCTGCCGCCAGCGGTAGACCTCGTGCGGCAGGTCGTGTATCACCTGACCCAGGAGCGCCAGCTTGTTCAGCCCCGCGGACACGACCGGCGCCGGGGCACGAACGCGCGTCGCAAGCCCCCCCAGCGTCCAGCGCGTGTTCTCGCGGAACGCGGCGGCCACCTCGTTCATCGTCGCGGGTGCCGGGTCCACGGGCGGGGCCAGTTGGTCGAGCGCGCTGCCGCCGCCGGTCCAGTCGTTCGTCGTCCACCCGGACAGGCCGAGCGTCAGCTGCATCTCGCCCATCCGCATCACCCAGAAGCTCGGCAGTCCGGTGCCGAGGAGGTACACGTCGGCCCCGTCGAGCACCGGCAGCAGCCGAGCCAGCACGCGGAGCCGGTCGCGGCCCCACACGCGAATCACCTCCGCGCGCGCGCCGTGGTACGGTGTCGAATGGAGAACGATCCGTTGTTCCCACGGCTCCAGCACGATGGCCGTCGGCCGACCCGGGAACAACTCGAACCGCACCGCCCTCGGCGACGCCTTCGCCTTGTTCCGCTTGAGGAACGCGAGGAGCGAGTACACCCCATCCCGACTCACCGGCACCCGGCGCATCGGCAGGCTCATCGCGGACTGCAGCGTCGAGAAACCGCGGAGCCAGCTCGGCGGCAGCTCGATCTTCTCCTCGCGGTACGTGCCCGCGTCGGCCTGCGTCTGCACCTCGAAGCCGAGCGGGTCGATGGTGAACCGCGTCTCGCGGTAGCTGCGGATCTCCTGGAAGTGCTCGTAGAGCCGCCACGAGTAGTCCACGTTCGTGGTGCCGAGCGCCACGTCGCGCTCGGCCTCGAACGCCTCGCGGTCCACGGTCAGGCAGCCGTAGCTGCTCTCGTCGGCGCTGAAGCACTCGAAGAACACCACGTCCGGGCTGACGGTGATGATCGGGTCGCACGGCATCAGCAGCCGCCACAGCTGCGGGTCTTCGCGCTGCAGGTACGAGCTGTACTTCTGCCGCGCCGCCCAGTACCGCGACCGGCAGCGGTTGAAGTTCGCCTCCAGCCCCGCGGCGACCGGCTGGTTGAACTCGCCGAGTAAATCCTTCCGGCGGGCGGCGACGGCCTCGCGGCGGATGCGCCCCTCGCGTTCCTTCTCCTCGCGCTTCCACTGCTCGTAGCCGGTCTTGTCCTTCGTCTTGAAGCGGAGGTCCGACACCACCACGTCGTTCAGGGCCGACACCGCCTCGCGGAAGCGGAGCGGCTGCCGCAGCGTGCCGGTGAAGCTGACGCGGTCGCGCCGCAGGTTCGGGGCGAGGGACACGGCGAGCCCCGCGGTCGTCCGGGCGACCTGGCTGCGACCGCGGTAGGCGACGGACAACTGCATAGGCCGCTCGACACGGATGAAGACGATGGCCACAAAAAGGCACGAAAAGACACAAAAAGTTAGGAATTGAGTCGTCTTACTTTTTGTGTCTTTTCGTGCCTTTTTGTGGCCATTCCGTCTTGGTCTTGGAACAGCGGTGTCCGCCGCGGCCGACTTCAGCCGTGGACCGGAGACGTTCACGACGCCGGGTGTGGTACACCCCCGCCGGGAACGCAGGTTGGCTCAGTCCGGCGGGGGTGTACCACACCCGGCGAACAGACCAACGGCTCCGGGGACGCAATCGCAGGCAAGCGCAACCGCGGCGGAACGCCGCAGCATGGTAGGCTCGACCGCGACGGACACCGTGGCTCAACCTCCCAACGTCAGTTCCGGGAAGGTGGTTTCGATCAGCGGCCGGTGCTGCGGGAACCGGGCGACGAACCCGGCCACCCCCGCCAGCCCGGCCCGGAACTCCGGTCCCCGTACCGACCGCAGCGCCGCCGCCACGATCGGCAGCAACTCACCCGCCTCGTCGGGCTTCTGGCCGAGTCGGTCGAGAATCTGCCGCACCACGAACGGCTTCGCCCGCCCGCCGCGGCTCACGTTCAGCAGCACTGCCGCCCACAGGAAGCGTACCCGGTCGGCCGGGAGCGCGTCGATCGCGCCCGCCTCGCGGGTGCGCTCCTCCAGCATGGCGACGAGCCGCAGGCGGATGTTGTCGTGCGGCGACTCCAGCAGGCGCTGCCACACGACGGCGCTGTCGCGGGCGCGGTCGTCGGATTGCAGCCACTCCCAGCCGCCCTCGCGCACGTCGGCGTGGCGGGCGTCCAGGAATTCGAGCACCCACGTCGGCTGAAAGTCGGGCCGCTCGCCGAGCACGCGGCACGCCCACGCGACGAGTGCCGGCCGTAGCGGTTCGGCCTCGGCGTCGCGGAGGCCGAACACCGCCCGCACCTCGTCCGGCGTCGTCGGCAGCTTGTCGGCGAGCAGGTACTGTCCGAGCCGTGCCACCGGGATCGGGCGGGCCATTGCCAGGCGGACGGCGTCGGCGAAGCCCACGCGGGCCGGCTTCAGCACCTTCAGCATCAGCCCGGCGATGCGGTCCAGCACCTCCGGCTTGGCGGCGTCCAGAATCGTCAGCCAGCGCTCGACCGGAATCCCGTCAAGGCGCGGCACCTTCTCGATCAGTTCGGCGGCGAGGTCGTTCAGCTCGGGGAACGGCGATTCCAGCCAGCGGAGGAGTTCTTCGAGCGTCACCCGGGTGAGGCGGTCGG
>Ga0209181_10002134_pt1 | contig 32794 bp, 30 predicted proteins | sample MAT05_FD_187208 | JGI IMG/M metagenome (GOLD analysis project Ga0209181, IMG submission 187208) | Freshwater microbial communities from Lake Fryxell liftoff mats and glacier meltwater in Antarctica - MAT-05 (SPAdes) (version 2) | ecosystem: Environmental > Aquatic > Freshwater > Ice > Liftoff... | reverse complement strand
AAAGGTTGAAGCCTTCCCGGACTGAAGGGAAGGGGTGAAAAAAATAGAAAAATATTTCAGTAATAAATTAAAATAACCCATTTGGGTAGAGGAATGAGTACAGTGGCTATAGCACCAAAAAATAAATTACATCCTCACAAGTTTACCTTGTGGGTGGCAATTGGAAGCATATTAATGATGTTTGCAGGGCTAACCAGTGCTTATGTTGTAAAACGTAACCAGGCAAACTGGATAACGTTTGAATTGCCGGTATTGTTTTGGTACAGCACAGTTGCAATCTTATTAAGCAGTGTTACATTATATCTTGCATTAAAAGCAATTAGAGAAAGGCATATGAACAGGTATCGTACACTCATTAGTGCTACGCTGATTCTGGGAATATCTTTTATCGTAACGCAGATTATTGGCTTTAGTCAGTTATGGAATGCAGGCTTAACATTACAAAGCAATGTTGCTTATTCTTTTTTATATGTAATTGTAGGGTTTCATGCTTTACATGTAATAGGAGGAATAATAGCACTGATTGTAATGTCGCTTAAAGCTTATAGTGTAAAATCAAGAAATTACAGTGTTTTGCCTGTAGAGCTAATTAGCACTTACTGGCATTTTGTAGATATTTTATGGATTTATTTATTGATTTTTTTATTGATGATTCGCTGATATAAAATTTGAAAGACTGAAAATAGCATCGGAAGCATTACGCAGTCATAATACCTGATACCAAATAATTGATACTAAACAAAGATTATGTCAACAACAACAATGCCGGCAGGCACTAAATGGTGGAGCGGGGGTAGAAGCCCCTTTAATGCCAGTTATGGTAAAGTAATGATGTGGTACTTTTTAATGAGTGATGCCTTTACATTTGGCGCATTCCTGATTAGTTATGGCACCATTCGTTTTAGTGTAAATAATTGGGCAGATCCCAACCATGTGTTTAATGCATTTCCGTTTGCCGGGCATGCAAATTTACCTTTGGCATTTGTGAGTTTAATGACTTTTATCCTCATCTTTAGTTCGGTTACGATGGTATTGGCTGTGCATGAAGGACATAAAATGAACCGCAAGGGGGTAGAAAAATATATGATTCTAACGATCCTGGGCGGTATTGCTTTCTTAAGTTGCCAGGCATGGGAGTGGACGCATTTAATAACCGGTGATCATGCAGTTTTGGTTAATGGCCAAATTGAACATTGGGGAACATCCATGGCAAAAAACCCCTGGGGGCCAGAAGCAGTATTTAATGGTCAAACGGTGTCAACGCCGGGGCCCATTGCATTTGGTGGATACTTCTTTGGAATAACCGGTTTTCATGGTTTTCACGTATTGAGTGGGGTGGTGATAAATATTATAATGTATATAAAAACAAAACTGGGTCATTTTGATGAGAGGGGACATTATGAAATGATAGAAAAAGCAGGTTTATACTGGCATTTTGTAGATCTTGTATGGGTATTTGTATTCCTTTGCTTCTATCTTGTATAATCAAATTTGAAAACGCACTTTTAAAAAATAATTATGTCTGCACATTCTTCATCTTCTTCTTCAGAAATTACTTTTCATCCGGAACATTCCGGAGGAACAAAAAGAATATGGAAAATATTCTGGGTATTATCTGCACTTACCATTATTGAACTGGCATTAGGCTATTTTCTATATGCAACTCATGGCAGCCTTGCATACACGGTTGTTATAAGCACCAAAGTAGTAATAGGTATTCTAACTTTATTAAAAGCCTATTATATCGTTTCAGTGTTTATGCACCTGGGTGATGAAGTAAGAAACTTAATTATGACCATTGTAGTTCCACTGGTATTATTTGTATGGTTTATCATTGCTTTTTTGGCAGATGGTAATAGCTGGAAAAATCTGCGAAATACAAATGCAGGAAGCAAACCTTATATTGAAAAGGCTGCACCGGCACCGGCAGCCATAGAAAAAGGGGATAAGAAATAGGTAATTATAAAATTAGATATTATATAACTGAACCATCATTCTCTTTTAAAGGATGATGGTTTTTTTATAAATGAAATACTGCTCTGTTTGGTTTGTGCCGGTAACAGGCAGGTGAAAAAATGAATAAGTTGATTGGCTCAGAAAGACGAATTTTGCATCAGTAATTTAATAACAAACTTAATATAGCATTTTGAATAGTAAAGGACTCATCACATTATTGCTGGTATTATTGATACCGCTCACAGGGTATTTTATTGTAAAGTTTTATAGCAAAGATGCCGTGCATATGCCCCGTCATTATTTTTATGATGATGTAAAACAAATACAAAGACGGGGAAAAACGGTAAATGATACCATCTGGCACCCAGTAAAAAATATTTCTTTTACTAACCAAATGGGCAAAACCGTAAACCTTGATGATGCCAAAGGAAAAGTATTGGTAATAAATTTCTTCTTTACAAGGTGTCCCAGTATCTGCCCCGGCCTTACAAGGAATATGAAAAAATTGCAGGATTCATTTGAAAAAAATCCTGAAATTGTTCAGTTCATATCTATTAGTGTAGATCCGGAATACGATAGTGTGAACCAACTAAGAAAATTTGCCAACCGCTTTGATGTGAACCATGATACCTGGTGGTTTGTTTCAGGAAATAAAAAAGAAATTTATGATTTTGCCATCCAGGAAATTAAAGCAAATATTGCAGATGTGAATGTAGATACCGCTTTTGTGCATACAGAAAACTTTTTCCTGCTGGATAGTAACAGGGTGGTAAGGGGATGGTATAATGGATTTGATACGGCAAAACTTGCACAACTGGCCGGCGATATTCCTACTTTAATGCTGGAAAGGGATAGAAAAAGCCCCTCTATATTCAGAGAGTTTATTCCCATACTGCCTCTTATTTTTGTAGGGATTGGTATGGTTTTGATAATTACATTAATGCTGAACCGTAACAGAAAAACTGCTTAACTAAAAACATATGTTGAAACCTGCATTGCAAAAAAATGACCGAAAAGCAAAGACGCTTATAATTATTGTATCTGTTGTAGTATTTGCCGCCGTAACTGTTTTAGGAAAATACAATCTTGCCGGAAAAATTGAACTTCCTTTTGACGAACATATTTTTGCTACCATTAATGCCATCATGAATGCTGCCGTAGTATTCCTGCTTTTGGCCGGGTTGTATACCGTGAAGAATAAAAATTTTGAAGCGCATAAAAAGATCATGCTGATAGCCATGACGCTTTCTGTTTTGTTCCTGGTTTCTTATATTGGGCATCATTTATTTGCCGGCGAAACAGCTTATGGCGAAACAGATGGTATTAAAGGATTGAGTGATGCCGAGCAGGCAGCAGCGGGTAGTATGCGATCTTTATATCTTGTTATTTTACTTTCACATATTCCACTTGCGGGCCTTGTACTACCATTTATCTTAATGGCTGCCTACCGTGCATTGATAGGAGAATACGAAAAGCATAAAAAACTTGTTCGGTATGTATGGCCTGTTTGGTTTTATGTAGCCATTACCGGTGTTATTATTTACTTAATGATAAAACCCTATTATACTTAATATGCCACAACAACCCATCTCCAATATTAAGGCATTGACCTTATTGCATTTTTCATTATTTATAGGTCAGTTAATGTTTGCGGGCATTGCAGGATACCTGGTATACAACAAGAGTTTTAAACCTGTGTTTAATAGCGAAGAAGTAATTGTGATAGTTGTATCCGGAGTAATAGGCTTATCAGTTGCTTTAATTATGTTAGCGTTTATATTGTTTAAAAAAAAGGTAGAAAAAATACGAATCAATGCAGATGCTGTTCCGGAAAAATTAACGGCTTACCGTGCAACAAGTATCATACGTTGGGCTATGCTGGAAGCGCCCGCTATATTGGCTATCATCTGTTTTTTACTTACTGGTAAATATTCATTATTAATAATAGTAGCAGTACTGCTGCTGATATTTTTTTCAACTAAACCCACTACGTTTAAAGTGGCACAGGATCTCGGTATTAGTGAAGAAGATGTTATATAGATTAACTGTTTAGTCTTTTACGGGTTCTACATTTATACGGCTTTTACCAATATTGGTGATGACTACTTTTAATGTACCGCCTTTTTCGAGTCCTTTGGCAAGCGTGGCCATGGCTTCATTTTTATCAAGCGGAATTTTTACTTTTATTTTATCTTCTACCAGGTTTAGGTAAATACCATGTGCAGTGATGTCAGTTATGGTTGCATCCAACGGCGTTTTACTTTTAAAATGCTTTACGGCTGTATGAAACTCGGGTATATATTCATTGTTGAGTAAGGAGGCGGAAATTTTATCTTTTTTCTCAAGGTTTTCCAGCGAAAAAGTAACCGGTTCATTCAGGTCATCCTCGGCTGGTATAATTTGCCAGGGCGCAAAGCTGATTGGAAAAAATAAATAACTGTTTATTTCTTTTACAAAATATTGATCATCTGCCGCTTTTAAATAGCCTGTAAACTTATTGCTCACCATGGCCTGGTTAATCAACACATCCAAAGCATTGTTGTATAAAAAACTAATGTTGGAAGCTACCATTTTATCACCCCTGTCTGCCAATTTTATTGTAAAACTCACTACGTCACCCATTAAAAAATGATGTGTTTTTTTTATCAGTTTTTTCTGCTTTAAGTCTTTCTGCACTTTTTCATCTATGTTGCCTTTTACAGTTTTTTTCTTTCCGTTTTGCTCATATTCAATCATGGCATATTTTTTTTCATGATTGATGAAAGCTATTTTACCCAATGTGTCTGTTTTGCTCATGTTGATTTTTTTTGCAGGATAAAAATTAAAAGCCCAGTTCTGTTGCAGGATCCCAGAAAATATTTTTAAAATCTACCACCGTATCTTCTTCTACAAATATCCCTTCTTTTTTTAGCAAATCTTCCATTAGTGTGGGGCTGGCAAAATGATGTTTACCGGTAAGCATGCCATTTCTGTTAACCACTCTTTGCGCCGGTACTTTTGGCCGGGCTGTATGGGCAGCATTCATTGCCCAACCAACCATTCTTGCAGATAATTTTGTGCCAAGATATGCGGCTATTGCTCCATAGGAGGTAACCCTGCCTTTGGGGATTTGTCTTGCTACATCAAAAACATCCGAATAAAAACTGTATTCTTTTACTGTACCTTTTGGTAGTGCTTGTTCTGCCTTTTTTTCTTTAGCTTTTTGTTTCATTGTTAGAAAGATACAACAATTTACAAAGCTACTCTTTGGAGTCGGGCTGCTCAGTAATTGCCTTCATTTCACTTTTCAGAGGCTCTGGTACCGATTCGTAATCATAGGGGCAATGTTTGCAGCCATTGCCGCAGCAATATCCTTTTTTCAGATGAAAATTTTTAGTTAGCACAATGTAGCCTTGCTCATTGTAATAATAATCTTCTCCTTCTACCAGGTGCTCCATGCCTTTAATTATTGATTTTCTGTTAGTTTTAATTCTTCCTGTAATTGCTCATCCAGGTTGGGTATCGTATCTGCCAACTTAAACTGCAGGTAATGGATTTTTTTACTTTTAGCAATATCCAAACCTTCATAATGTGTTTTTATATCCAGTTCCGGTTTATGTGCGCTGTGATATACGTCGTCCTGTTCTTCAACAAGAAAAAGCCCATAGAGTTCAATCACTCTTTTGGTAAATTTAAAAAGCGCCGGAGAATCTGTTTTTAAATGTATGCTGCCCCCCGGTTTTAGTATTTGTTTATATAGCCTTAAAAATCTTGGGTGAGTTAATCGTCTTTTTGCTGTAGAAGTTCTCAACTGCGGATCCGGAAAAGTGATCCAGATTTCCTCCACTTCCCCGGGAGCAAAATAATCTGCCAGCATTTCTATCTGTGTTCTCAGGAATGCGGCATTGGTCAATTGATGATCTAATGCATATTTGGCTCCGATATACATGCGATTGCCTTTTACATCTACCCCAATAAAATTTTGACCGGGATGCATGGCCGCCAATCCAATGGTATATTCTCCCCTTCCGCAAGCTAATTCCAAAATAATTGGCTGCTCATTTTTAAAACAGGCCTGCCATTTACCCTGCATATCTTTTGGATATTCCTTTACATTAGAAAAAGTTTTTATCTGGGAAAAGCGAAGTAGTTTTTTTTGTGCCATAAAGGCGGCAAAGTTAAAGAAATGAACAGGAACCTCAATAGGCTACTAAAGTTAAATACGAGGTGTATTTATAAACAAAAAAAGCCTCCGTTTTTCAACAAAGGCTTTTAAAAGCTGTAGGGGAAGAATGTTCCCTGCCTGCCGTCAGGCAGGGAACCTCCATGAGGCATTTAGTCCCGATAGTTATCGGGATACAAAGTTCGGTGGTCGACCCCGGTCATTTCTGCAATGCTGCAACAACGGCTCTACAAAGGGGGTCGCCGCCTTAAAGATCTTTCTGAAAATATTTACAAACTGTTTCCTGGGAACAAAGCTCCGACAGGAGTAAACAAAAAAAGCCCTCCGTTTTTCAACAAAGGCTTTTAAAAGCTGTAGGGGAAGAAGGTTCCCTGCCTGCCGTCAGGCAGGGAACCTTCACGAGGCAGTTAGTTCCGATAGTTATCGGGATACAAAGTTCGGTGGTCAACACCGGTCGAAGTTGCATTGCTGCAACAACGGCTCTATGCTACGTTTATCCCTGCTTATCGGCCAGGCAGGTTGTTGTTCTCACCCCGGGAAAAGGGGGTCGCTGCCTTAAAGATCTTTCTGAAAATATTTACAAACTGCTGCCGGAAACAAAGCTCCGACAGGAGTAAACAAAAAAAGCCTCCGTTTTTCAACGAAGGCTTTTAAAAGCTGTAGGGGAAGGGTTCGAACCTTCACGAGGCAGTTAGCTATAGTACAAAGTTCGGTGGTCGACCCCGGTCGAAGTTGCATTGCTGCAACAACGGCTCTATGCTACGTTTATCCTGTTATCCTCACCCCCGAGACAAGGGGGCATGTCTGCCAAAAATTTCATCACCCCACAGTATAATCGAACTTTATCGATTTGGTTTGATAGCACAAAGATAAAGGAATTAGCCTCATGTTTAAAAATATATCAACAAATATTTTGAAAGTATAGAAAAAATTCAAATATTTGTGTAAAATATTGAAAATAATCAAAAAACAAACCTTAAAATGGCAGCCAAATTAAATCTTGACAAACTTGATCTTCAAATTATAGAAGCCATGATGCAGAATGCAGAGATATCTTATGCAGAACTGGGCAAAAAACTCTTTGTAAGCGGCGGAACTATTCATGTGCGCATCAAAAAATTACAGGAGTTTAATATAGTTAAAGGTACCCGTTTAAGTGTAGATCTCAAACAACTGGGCTACGATATTACCGCATTTGTGGGAATTTTTCTGGAAAAAAGCTCGATGTATGACCTGGTGGCAGAGGACCTGAAAAAAATCCCTGAAATCATACGGTTAAACTATACAACCGGCAACTACAGTATGTTTATCGAAATAGTTTGTAAGGATATAGCACAACTTCGGTATGTACTGCACGATGCATTGCAAAAAATAAAAGGAATAGAAAGAACCGAAACTTTTATATCACTGGAAGAAGGGTTTAACAGGAATGTACCGGTGGCACCGGTGGAATAATTTGATAATTGGGCAATTTGAAAATTTGATAATTGGGCATTTTGACCATAGCAACGATTATCTGTAAACACGGTGCCTCATTTTCAAATCATCAAATCTCCAAATCATCAAATCAATTCTTAACATCCACAGCATCCCGCAAACCATTGCCCAATAAATTAAAAGCAAGCACCAGTAACATAATAGCAAATCCCGGAATCAAAGCCAGCATGGGATTATTGGTGATAATAAAATTGTAATTCTCTTTTATCATTAATCCCCAACTGGGTTGTGGCGGCTGCACACCAATACCAAGGAAACTAAGGCCCGCTTCTACAATAATGGCTGTGGCAAAATTACCTGCTGCAATTACCATCAACGGGCCAAGAATATTGGGAAGAATATGGCGTAAGATGATACGCCTATTGGTAAATCCTAATGCTTTTGCAGCCTGCACATACTCCAGTTCTTTAATGGCCATTACCTGCCCACGCACCAGGCGGGCCACACTAACCCACATCGTTAGTCCCACTGCAATAAATATTTGCCAAAAGCCTTTTCCCAATGCCATCGTTATTGCAAATACCAACAATAAGGTAGGAATACTCCAGGTAACATTTACCAGCCACATGATTACTTCGTCTACCCAGCCACGGTAGTACCCCGCCAGTGCACCCAGCAAAATACCAAGTGTGAGAGAAATGATGACTGCAATCAACCCAACCGCAAGACTTACCCTTGTTCCTACAATAAGCCTGCTCATTATATCTCTTCCAAAAGCATCGGTGCCCAACCAGTATTTTTTTGTGATGATGTGTTGCCGGATATTTTGTGGTTGATTGCCAGTGAGCTGGTTGATATTATATAATTGCTGCACCGTAGTGTCTTCATCCACATATTTTTCTACTGCCAGGTTTTGCCCTGCTGTTTTATAACTGCTAATGGGAAGGTAACTGTAGGAAGAAGATGTTCCATAAAACAAACTGCTTAACCAGCTTTCGTTGGTAATTTTTTGTTGTGGAATTTTTAAAAACAGTTGTGTATAACCCGGCTTTTTTGCCTGTATCTCTACCGTTTGCATATCTGCATAAGGGGTATTGTCGGGAGCAATCAGATAACCGAAAATGCCAATAAGTACAGCAATAACAATAACCAGCAGGCCTGCAAATGCCAACTTGTTTTTTTTAAGGCGCTGTATGGTTTGTTGAGAAAAAGAAAAAGAAGATTGTGGCATGCTGTAAAATACAACTCATTTTTAAATAATAGGGATAAGGATAATTCCATATTTATTTTACCAGCCTTTCTTTCCATTCATAACTCCCAAACTTACCCAGCCAGCCGGCAATAACTGTGTACAAAATATGAAAAGGTTGTGCCAGTGGAAAAAGCCATAACAATCTTTGCTTACCAAAGAATTTTGCTACCGGGTAAAGAAATAATAGCTCTGCTATAGTTTTAAGTAGCATCAACATTAGCCAGGTTATTATGATGGTCCATGCTGTATAGTTCATGGTCCATAGAAAAGTATGGGTGAATGCAAGCACCGGAAGTAACAGGAGCATCACATTAAAAAAATATACCAGCAACAGCACCCAAAAAATTCTTTTATCCTCATACTTATCGGCCTTACTTGCCCAACGGATCCGCTGGTTAAAAAATGCTTTTACAGTGTGAACGGGTTCTGTTTGCACAATCACCTCCGGCGATTTTAAATAAGCTATTCCGCCAGGGAATTGTACTGCTATTTTATGCATCAGCAGCATGTCATCGCCGCTGGCAATAGTGTCTATTCCGGCAAAACCATTTACGGCCTCAAAGGCTTTGCGGCTATAGGCAAGGTTGGCGCCATTGCACATGCTGTGCATTTTTTTATAAACGGAGGCACCGGTAATTCCCTGCAGCGTCATAAAATCAAGTGCCTGAAAAATTTCTATTGGCCGTTTACTGCAATTGATGACAACGGGCATTACGATCAGTTTGGGTTGATTGGTTTCATAAAAGCTGGCAATGGTTTGCAGCCATTCTGCACCTGCATAACAATCTGCATCTGTGGTAACAATTAATGTACCCCTGCTTTGTTGAATGCCTATTTCGATGGCTTTCTTTTTATAGGAGTTGATGGCTCTTTCTGGAATAAAATCTTTTAGCGAACATACCCGGAAACTGGCATATTGCTTTACTACATTCACCGTTTCATCGGCAGAATGGTCATCTATTACAATCACTTCAAACAAGTTAGAGGGATAAGTTTGGGCGAGCAAAGAATTTAAAAGACCCGGAAGGTTAACTGCTTCGTTACGGGCAGGGATAAGAACGGTAATAAAGGTAGAAGGTTGGGGGTTGCTGGCAGGGGGTTGAAAAACCGGGATCTGTTTAAAACCGAAGCGATAATATAATAACAACCCTGTATATACAAAAAGCAACAAAAAAGTGAATATTAAAATAAACGTCATATAGGTTGAATAATGGTATGCCGTACAAGTGAGTGACACAAGGATGTCGCCATATGCAGTGAAGCCGGTAACACAAAAATAAATTTTAAGAATTCAAAATAAATATTATCTTTATGTAGTTGCATAAACAACTATATGCCAAACAACCAATTTAAGAAAAGCGAACTATACAGTTTCATTACAGGCAAAGCCAGCACGGCAATTGCCCGCAGGCTGCAAAAGAATTTTAAACAGGCCGGCGTTGAAATAACCATTGAACAATGGAGTGTGCTGTACCATTTATGGAAAGAAGATGGCATGAGCCAGCAGCAATTGTGCGAAGCCACTTTTAGAGACAAGCCGAGCATAACAAGACTGGTAGATAACCTGGAAAAACAACAACTGGTAAAACGGGTGGCGTCTAAGCATGACCGTAGAATCAATATGATTTATCTGACACCGGAAGCCAGTCAGTTGCAGGAGCAAAGTATGGATCTGGCCAATCAAACCCTGAATGAAGCATTGGAAGGGGTGACCAACGGGCAGGTAGAGATAGCGAAAGAAGTGTTGCAGAAAGTGTATGAGAATTTAAAATAAAGCCCTTCCGCCCCTAAAGGGGAACTTTGTCTTAGCGAAGGGGCAGTAGAAAACTTGATACAAACTATAAATAATAAAACTCTAATTCCCCTTTAGGGGTTAGGGGCACTAAAAATAAATATCATGAGTACTACCACATCAACAGCCAACACATTGAAAGGCGGCGAATGGCTAATTAAAGAAAGCAATGCTTTTGACACATTCACTCCTGAAGATTTTAATGAAGAGCAGCAGATGGTGAAAAACATGTGCCTGCAATTTTTGGGTAGCGAAGTATTGCCTGTTATTGACAGGATTGATAAAATGGAGCCGGGCCTGATGCCATCGCTGATGGTGAAGGCGGGTGAACAGGGATTGCTGGGCGCTTCTATACCGGAAGACCTGGGAGGTTTAGGAAAAGATTTTATTACTTCTACCCTGGTGAACGAAGGCCTGGGAGGCGGTTTCTCATTTAGTGTAGCCATTGCGGCTCATACAGGTATTGGTACTTTGCCCATTCTGTATTTTGGTACAGAAGAGCAGAAGAAAAAGTTTATACCAAAACTGAGCAGCGGAGAATGGAAGGGGGCATACGGACTAACGGAGCCGAATAGTGGTAGTGATGCATTAAGTGCAAAAACCTCAGCTACCCTTTCTGAAGATGGCAAATATTATTTATTGAACGGGCAAAAATGCTGGATTACCAATGGTGGTTTTGCAGATGTATATACCGTATTTGCAAAAGTAGATGGCGATAAATTTACCGGCTTTATTGTAGAACGTGGTATGGAAGGTTTTGCACAAGGACCGGAAGAACACAAGATGGGGATTAAAGGATCTTCTACCGTGCAGTTATATTTTCAGGATTGTAAAGTGCCGGTAGAAAACCTGCTGGGCGAAATAGGCAAGGGGCATATCATTGCTTTTAATATTTTAAATATTGGCCGCCTTAAATTATGTGCAGCCGCTTTGGGCGGTGCTAAAATGGCTTTGAGTTCTACGGTAGAATATGCCAACACAAGGGAACAATTTAAAGTGCCCATTGCCAGCTTTGGAGCAATGAAACATAAGATGGCGGAAATGGCCATACGCACATGGGTGTGCGAAAGCGCATTGTACAGAACAGCTAAATGGATTGACGATAAAGAAACAGAACTGGAAGCCGCAGGCAAACCTTTTAACGAAGCGTTATTGGGTGCTGCTGAAGAATTTGCCATAGAGTGTGCCATGCTAAAAGTAGACGGCAGTGAAGTGCTGGACCTTATTGTAGATGAAGGCGTGCAGATACATGGAGGCAACGGATTTAGCGATGAGTACATGATAAGCCGTGCATACAGGGATAGCCGCATCAATCGTATTTATGAAGGTACCAATGAAATAAACCGCTTGCTTACGGTAGATATGATGCTGAAGCGTGCCATGAAAGGTAAGCTGGATTTGATGGGCCCTGCAATGGCAGTATCCAAAGAGCTGATGAGCATCCCGGATTTTGGAAATGATGATGAAGGTGCTTTTGCAACAGAGAAAAAAGTAATTGTGCAAATGAAAAAGGCCATCCTGATGACGGCAGGTGCGGCAGTACAAAAACTGATGATGAGCCTGAGCAATGAGCAGGAGATTCTGATGAATATTGCTGATATGAGTATCCTTACTTTTAATGCAGAAAGCGCATTGCTTCGTGTAATAAAAATGACCGATAAGCAAGGCGATGCTGCTACATCGTTACAAAAAGATATGATGAATTGCTACCTGAATGATGCTGTAGATGCAGTAAATAAAGCAGGCAAAGAAGCCATCAATGCATTTGCCGACGGAGATGAACAACGCATGATGCTGCTGGGATTGAAACGATTTACAAAAACCGCTCCTTTTAACAGTAAAGAGGCCCGCAGAAGAATTGCAGATAAATTGATTGCAGAAAATAAATACCCCTGGTAATTAATATTTGAATGAATGTAACAACCACTTCTTTTACAGGAAGTGGTTTTTTTGTATCGTTAAAAAAAACAGGATAAAGCCAGGTTTGTTTCCTCTTACTATAACTTTACATCCGAACTTACTTTAATAGCACTTCATGAATAATAACAAAGCTTCTTTTTTATTTAAGGGAATTTTTATAGGTATTACCCTTTCGTTTTGTTTGCAAAATGTAACGGCACAGGAAAATCAGTCCCCTTTTATTAAACTCGTAAACCCCGGCAAAGAAAAAAATACCGTAAGTGCTGCCCGCCAGTTTATCATTGGTAGTACCTGCAAAACCTGCACGCTTGCTATCAATAATCAACCGGTAAAAGTGTATAACACCGGTGGTTTTGCTTTTGAAATTAATATGCAGGGGGCAGATAGTTTGTTTACCATAACAGCCACAGCAGCCAATAAAAAAACAATCTCCAAAAAAATTACTTACAGCTATACCCCGCCTAAAGCCGCAGAGCCTGTAAAAACTTTCGATATAGAAAGCATTCAAACTTTTCCCGAAGGTAATTTGGTGCTGATGCCGGGCGATAAAATTCAATTTAAAGTAAAGGCAATTCCAGGGGCCACCCTTACAGCTTTTAAAAATATGCCCTTATACGAAATGCCTGCAGGCAATATGGGCGGTATGAAAGGCATTTACCAGGGTGAGTATACTGTATTACCTGGCGATAGTTTTTTATCCATCAAATTTCCGGTAACGCTTTTAGATTCAAGCGGGCAGCGAATGATAAAAGAAACCCGTAACCAGTTTTCTGTACTGTCTGCCCTGGCTTCAGATGTGCTGCTCACAAAAGGCCGGTTGGCTCACCTGGAATATGGGCTGGGAGAAGACAGGTTAGGTGGCGCCAAAATTGGTTACCTGGATAGCCTGGTACAATTAAAAGTGATAGGTAAAATTGGAAACGATTATAAAATTCAGTTAGCTAAAAACAGGATTGCATTTATCCCCGACGACCTGGTAACGTTAATGCCTAAGGGCAGTTTTACTCCTTCCTCTCTTACAGGCTCCTGGAGTGTTTACGGAGATGAACAATATGATTATATAAATCTTTCTTTATCTGCAAGGTTGCCTTATCAAAGTATGCAGGAGTTGAATCCTTCTAAAATTATAGTAGATGTTTTTGGTGCCACCAATAACAGCAACTGGATATCGCAATTACAAACCGCTAAGGAAATTGAAAATGTAGATTATGAACAAATAGCCGATGATATTTTCAGGATAAAAATTCAGTTAAAACATGCACAGCATTGGGGGCACCAAATTTATTACAGGGGCAATACCCTTGTAATAAAAATTAAACAGCAACCAAAAGAACTTTTACTGAACAAGCTAACCATTGCTTTGGATGCTGGTCATGGCGGCAGCAATACAGGTGCAGGCGGTCCTACCGGTTCTTCTGAAAAACACGTTGCACTGGCTGTAACTTTAAAACTGCAGAAAGCATTGGAAGCTGCAGGCGCCAAAGTGATTATGACCAGGTATAAAGAGCAACTGTTTGATAATAAAGAGCGGATTCTGTTTTACAGAGATAGCGTTCCCGATTTGCTGATAAGTATACACCTAAACTCTTCTTCTGATCCTATCCGTGCTTCCGGTACAAGTACGCATTACCGTTATATAGGCAATAAGAAACTTAGCAATATTGTTAATATGCGCATGCAGGAGTTAGGGTTGAAGCAGTATGGCGTGGTGGGATCATTTAACTTTATGCTCAATAGTCCTACAGAGTATCCCAATGTATTGGTAGAATCATTATTTTTAAGTAATCCTGCAGAAGAAGCATTGATATTGGATGAGGGATTTCAGCAGCAGATGGCGGATAAGATATTGCAGGGAATAAAGGATTTTCTAGCAGAGGCAGCAAGCTAAATTTGATTGCATACGCTCAATAGGGTATTTGCTCTTTTGTTCAAAACAGTAATTTTGACGGCTATGTTTGAAAAAAATATTGTATGTATTGTAGAAGATAATGCAGACCTGAGAGAAGGGATGAGCCTGATGGTGCAATTTAGTAAAAGCTACTTATTGGGTGGCAGTTATTCAAATGCAGAAGAAGCAATCAGGGAAATACCTGCCTTAAAACCAACTGCCGTGTTAATGGATATTAACCTGCCTGGCTTAAGTGGCATTCAATGTGTAAATGTATTAAAGTCGCTCACTCCCGAAACATTGTTTATGATGTGTACCGTTTACGATGATTCGGATAATATTTTTGATTCGCTCAAAGCCGGGGCCATTGGATATATATTAAAAACCGAAGGGCCGCAAAAAATTTTGGAGGCCCTGGATGATATGATTGCAGGGGGAAGCCCTATGAGCAGCGGCATAGCCCGCAAAGTAGTAGCAAGTTTTACTAAAATGGGTAAAGAAAATGCATTGGTAGAAACCTTGAGTGACCGGGAAAAAATGGTATTGGATGAATTGGCCAAAGGTCTTATAGGCAAAGAAGTGGCAGACGAATTGAATATTAGCTGGGGTACAGTACGCAAGCACGTTCAGAATATTTATAAAAAACTTCATGTAAATACCAGGGTAGAGGCAGTAAACCTTTACCTGAAAAGATAATGGCAATTTAGAAACGCATATGTTTTTTTGAAACCCAAATACTTCCTGTCTACCTTTTTTAATTTATATTACAACTGCATCTGCTTAATAATAAATTGATTTTACTGTTTTAGTAAATGGTATGAATAATATAAGCGAATATTTTATTTTCTTTTTTGAGAGCGTGGCATTTTTTATGGCCATCTTTTTTTTTATACAATACCGTATTTTAAAAAAAGCAGAATACTTTTTTTATGCTGTTTATCTTTTGCTCTTATCGGTTTATTACCTGTTGGCTATACCTGAATTTTTCTTTGGTATTTCCCAGGATGATCAGGCAGCTATTGCAGATTTTAATCTTTTTAAACGCACCGTTCAGTTTCTCATAAGTTTTTTTTACTCGCTTTTTGTAATCTATTACCTGGGGCTTAAACAAAGGTCCCGGCCACTATACCTTATTTTTAGATATTTGTTGCTGTTGTATATTCTATTGTCTTTGGCTTGCCTGGCCGGTAATTTCTTTAATCTTAAATACGATCCTGTTTACTATGTTATAGGTATGCTGTTGTTCCCCTTGCAATTGTACGTTGTTACTGCTTTATTTAAATACAAGGTTCCTTATTCTGTTTATGTTATTTGGGGAAGTATTATTTTACTGGTAGGCAGTATCATATCACTGCTGCTGTCTTTATACCTGGTAAAAAATCCAGGTGGAATGATTACAAATGATAATTCCTATATTCCTGTAATGATTAGTATCCTGCTGGATATATTTCTATTTACGGTGGCTTTGCAGCGCAAAATTGCAGACAACGAAAAATCGCTCATAAATGCAGCCCATAGCAGGCAACAGGCCGTAATACTGGAAAGAGAGCGGATCATTGCCGATCTGCATGATGATATTGGAGCGGGCCTTAGCAGCATACGGATGATGAGCGACCTGATGGCCCAGCAGCAGTTAGAAAATAACCAAAGCGTGCCGGTAAATTTTTCACAAAAAATATCAACCACTACCAAAGAAATTGCCCTGCGGATAAATACCATCATCTGGAGTTTAAATGAAGAAAATGATACCCTTCAAAATTTTTCAGAATATGTACGGTTGTTTGGAATTTCTTTTTTTGAAAACAGCCCCATTAAATTTCAATGTACCATATCTGCTAATCTTCCCTTACAGGCAACGTTGACCGGCGTGCAGCGAAAAAATCTGTTTCTTATTGTAAAAGAAGCATTGCATAATATATTAAAACATTCAGGTGCCAGCAGTGCCACCCTGTTTATTAAAATGGAAAATAAGCTGCTTTGTATAGAAATGGCGGATAATGGAACCGGTATTAAAAATCTCAATAGTTTTGGAAACGGCATAAAGAATATGAAAAAGAGAGTGTATGAGATACAGGGAAACATATATTTTAAATCTGAAAATGGCACACATATAAAAATGGAAGTACCCATTCATTGATTTCTTTAGCGCCAGTTCTTTTATGCTTCAATTAATGTAAACTCAATTGCTAACTTTGCCCCTCAAATTTTAATATATGAGTAACCTGGTTAATGAATTTAACGACTACCGAACAAGGATGAACGAACTCATCCTAAGCAAAGATAATTTAGTGATAAAAAGATTATGGAACCTGGATACCAACACCTACGCTGCTGGTGCCCTGGACGAAAAAACAAAGGAACTGATGGGGCTGGTAGCCAGCATGGTGCTGCGGTGCGATGACTGTATAAAATACCACCTGGGCAAGGCGGAAGAACTGAAAGTAACCACTGCAGAAATGTATGAAGTATTTGCCGTGGCCAATATTGTAGGTGGAACAATTGTAATTCCTCATACAAGACGGGCAGCGGAGTACTGGGAAGAACTACAAAATACTGCTGAAGTTTAATTGGTTAATTACGCCAAATTAACATCAGCCGAATATTGGAAGAAGCTGAAAGGAATTAAATAAAAATGAAGCTACAATTATATTATAAGTAAGAATGCTACAATAAAATTCACCTTTTGTTCGACAAAATATTTTTTTTCATTTTAATTTTCTTCCTAAATTTATGTTTCATCAAAGAAAAAGGAGGTATAAATGTCTGTAAATAAATCATGGACTCCTTCGGTAAGCAAGGCTTAGCCAGGGTTGTCTAAAATAATGATTTGAGGTCTTAACCGACCGGGCCGTTGGTTTACCAACGGCCTTTTATATAACTTTTAAACAGGATGTAAGAATATATATACGCCTTCATTTTTTTAAAACAAACGTAAATAAAAAGGCATTCATACAGGGAGGCCATATATTATAAGCTTTTATTTATCTTTATTAAAATCATATTTTAAAAAGTATAGTTCGCCAATGGTATGATAAAGATCATGTAAGAACATTTTATTTTCAGTAAATTTGTAACTCAAATTAATTTATGTCAGATACTACAACATTAGAGAAACCAGCCCTCACTCCAAAAGATTTTGCCACCGACCAGGAAGTGCGCTGGTGCCCCGGTTGTGGAGATTATTCCATATTGGCACAGGTGCAAAAGATCATGCCCACCTTAGGTATTCCCAAAGAAAATTTTGTAATAGTAAGTGGTATCGGGTGCAGCAGCCGGTTTCCTTATTATATGAATACATATGGTATGCACAGTATTCACGGCCGTGCAACTGCAGTAGCCAGCGGGCTTAAAGCTGCCCGGCCCGATTTGAGTGTGTGGATTGTAACCGGAGATGGCGATAGTTTAAGCATTGGTGGCAATCATACCATTCATTTGCTTCGCAGAAATTTTGACGTAAATATTCTGTTATTCAATAACCAGATTTATGGTTTAACCAAGGGACAATATTCTCCAACATCAGAAGAGCATAAGGTTACCAAGAGTTCGCCCATGGGCAGTATAGATCATCCGTTTAATCCATTGGCCCTGGCCATGGGTGCCGATGCAAGTTTTATTGCACGGTCTATGGATAGAGATCCCAAACATTTGCAGGCCATGTTATTAAGAAGCCATGCACATAAAGGTTCTTCGTTTTTAGAAATCTACCAGAATTGCAACATCTTTAATGATGGCGCATTTGAAGTGTTTACAGAAAAAAGCAGCAAGCCGGAAGAAGTGTTATTTTTAGAACAAGGCAAACCATTGATCTTTGGCGCCACTCAAAATAAAGGCATTAAACTGGATGGGTTTAAACCGGTGATAGTAGAACTGGCAGAAGGCGCATCAACAGATGATCTTTGGATACACGACGAAAAAGATTTTTACAAAGCACAGATATTGATCCGCATGTTTGATGATCCAAAACTACAGGGACATTTACCAAGACCATTTGGTGTTTTTTACGAAACAGAAAGGGCCTGTTATGAAGATATGATGGCAATGCAGTTGCAGGAAGCAGTGGCCAAATCCGGTAAAGGTGATTTAGATAAATTATTAAGGGGAAGAGAAACCTGGACGATTAATTAAAAAAGGCAACCCCTCCGCCCCTAAAGGGGAACTGGATTAAGATAAAACAAAGAGCCATCAATCAATTGATGGCTCTTTGTTTTATCATGAAAAAAATTCCATTCGATAAAGTTCCCCTTCAGGGGCGGAGGGGCTACACAAACCCCTTCTTCACCAACTCTTCTGCAATCTGCACCGCATTGGTAGCAGCACCTTTACGAAGGTTGTCACTCACAATCCAGCAGTTCAAAGTATTCGGCTGGCTTTCATCCCTGCGGATGCGACCTACAAACGTATCGTCTTTATCATGTGCAGTTAACGGCATGGGATAAATAGCATTGCTGATATCATCCTGTAATGTTACACCCGCACTGCTGTGCAAAATGTCTTTTACTTCTGTAATGCTGAAGTCGTTTTCAAATTCTATATTCAACGCTTCGCTGTGGCCACCCATTGTAGGAATGCGTACACAGGTAGCCGTTACACGGATAGAATTATCTTCCATAATTTTTTTGGTTTCATTCACCATTTTCATTTCTTCCTTGGTGTAGCCATTTTCAATAAACACATCAATCTGTGGTATCACATTCAGGTCGATGGGATATTTATAAGCCATTGGCCCTTCAATACCTTTGCGCTCATTCATCATTTGTTCTACCGCTTTTACGCCGGTGCCGGTTACACTCTGGTAAGTACTTACCACCACACGTTTAATTTTAAACCGGTCGTGCAGGGGTTTTAAGACCACCACCATTTGTATGGTACTACAGTTGGGGTTGGCTATGATTTTATCTGCAGGCGTAAGCATATGAGCGTTCACTTCCGGCACAATCAGTTTTTTGGTTTCATCCATGCGCCAGGCACTGCTGTTGTCTATTACAGTAATACCGGCATCTGCAAACTTAGGTGCCCACTCCAGTGATGTTCCGCCACCAGCAGAAAAAATAGCAATGGCAGGTTTGGCATCAATGGCATCCTGCATACTTATTACTTTATATTTCTTTCCTTTAAATTCAATTTCTTTACCTATAGATTTTTCAGAGGCTACGGGTAACAATTCCGTTACCGGAAAATTTCTTTCTGCCAGAACCTGTAACATTTTTGTGCCTACCAGTCCGGTAGCGCCTACAACCGCAATTTTCATTTTTTTTTGTTTTATGTATAAAAAATAAGCCTCCCGTTTTTGGCGGAAGGCAGCTTTATCTTGGTACAAAAAAGATATACTCAGCTCCGCCAATGGCCCTGTTTAATCTTTATCGTATGTTTTATCTTAATCATAATGGGAATCGAAAATAGGTACAAATAAATAAGTTACCAAAAAATAAAAATCAAGCCTACAGAATGCTGCTGCCACTTGCAAAAAAAAATCTGGTACTTAAAGCTGCTAAAAATTATTGGGCTGTCTTCTCTAACTACCCACTTTAACCACCGGCTTGCTCAAAGATTATGGCATTAAATTTTAAACTTTGATAATTATAATGGCCATACATTTTATGACACAAGAATGGCTGAATGCGATATCAATAAAATAGTAGCAAGATGTGTAGAATCTAAATACTATACAATTACTTGTTATGAGTTTAGACCTAACTTGAAAAATTAAGCATACTTTCAGACAATATAAATCCTCCCAACAATGGCAAAGCCCCGCCAAACAAAAGGAAACCGCACCGATGCTGACATTAGCCACAGCATACGCAATACTATTTTCACCATCACAACATTGCCATCACGGAGCATCGATAGCTAACAATATTTTTTAAATAAAACATAAATGAAATGAAAAATTATAAATCACTAATACTCGTATTACTATCTGCCGCATTACTTGCAGCAAGCTGTAAAAAAAATAAAGTACAGGATACTCGTACTGAGCTGGAAAAATTACCGCCCATTACACAAACTGGGGCTAATACTTTTGGTTGCCTCGTAGATGGGAAAGCCTGGCTGCCGAATGGCAGCAAACCGCAAACAGGAGGGCCTAATATTCAGATTTACGTAGACCCTACGTTTCAGGGGGGTGCTTTCTATGTAACAGGACATCAGTATAATAATTTCCAAAGTCAAATCACATTTGGCTCTGGAGGGTGTACTAGCGGAGGGCTATTTGATGCCGCTCTACCGCTACAAGCCATTAGCTATACACGCTTTCTGAATACGGTCAATACATGTGAATTTTCTTCATCCAATTCTGGATCCTATCGCCAAGGATTTTTTAATATTTCTCGATATGACTTAACGAATAGTATTTTCTCAGGCACTTTTGAATTTACCATAAAAAGCCAATCCTGCGGTGATACTATTAGAATTACCAATGGTCGTTTTGATGTAAAATTATAAACAATTAAAACCTTAAATTATGCAAACTAAATATAAATCCTTTTCCAATTTTTTAAGATTTGCTCTCATTATTATAGCATCTTTTTTTAACATTTATGCAAAAGCACAAGATACAGATAGTGTAAGAATAGCCATAAACAATATATTAGCACCGCTTAATAAGGCACTTATACCAACAGGCATCCTTGCAGAGAACAGCTATCCGCTTTTAGACCTTAATGTTTACAACGGGCAACTTACAGCAGAGAATACTATCGATTTTTCCCAATGGCGTTTGCTTTATAACCAGGCGCTTAGTGGTGCTTATGCAGCACCTGTAGGCTTACCAGGTATTGACCAATTGAATACTGATTATAATGCAGCAAGAAATAATGGAGCAAATAATGTAGTAAGCCTATCGCTGATAAATTATGCAAGTATAAAGCCAACAGCCATTACCGATGGATTTATGACTGTATCTAATGGACAGTTATTTGATAACAACCCGGGAAGCAAATACCAAACAAATCGCTTATTTATAGCCGCAGCATCAAATAACACAGCCAAAAATGGCGTGCTCAATTTGCTTTTTAACCCCAGTTTATTTAACACCAATACCGGGCTTACAGTAACTAACGTACAAGTAGATTTTGGTAATGGCAATGGTTTTGTTACTGCAAGTTATAATACCGCACTCAATGGGGTATATACAACTATTGGGAACAAACAGCTCATTTATAAAATCACTTTTAGTGATGCTAGTGTTGCTCAATTTTAGAATAATGTATACGTACCATACATTCCATCTTCCAACAATGCTTCTCGTTATGCAGGTGCACCCACTACAGCCACAGGAGCAGACATGCCCGATGTGATCTTAACCAGCTCTACCGAGGCACATAGTGGGGTGGATTTATTTATACGCCGGAGTGTAAGTAATACTGCTGGAAGCAATACCAATCCACAATTTTTAAAACCACTTATAATTGTAGAAGGCTTAGACCTAAGCAGTGCAACCGCTTTGCTGGGCAATGGATATAACTACAATGATTTTTTACGTGAAATTACAAATCCAACTCAAACCAGTTTTATATCCGGCACCAATCCATTACAACCATTCGACCAATACCTAGACGATGTGGCAGGCTACGATTTAATATTTGTAAACTGGCGCAATGGTGTAGATGACATACTGCGCAATGTATTGGCATTAAGAGATGTAATAAACTACGTAAATGCCCATAAACAAGCAGGTGCACAGCAAAATGTTGTATTGGGCATCAGCATGGGTGGCCTGGTAAGCAGGTATTGCCTGGCGCAAATGGTAAAGGCTGGCGGTACCGGTATAAATGCTCATCAAACAAGATTGCTCATTACACACGACAGTCCGCACCGGGGAGCCAATATACCACTGGCTTTACAGCATTTGTTACAAGGCCTGCGCAAGCAAAAGGTAAAAGCATTTTTAGGCATCTACAATAAAAGATTAGATGAAATAGTTCCGCAATTTATGGATGTAAATACAGCTATCAACAGTCCTGCGGCTACACAACAATTGTTAGCACGGGTAGTAGACGATAATGGAACGGTATCGAACAATACTTTTTTAGATGCCGCATACAGAACAATGGTAAACTTTGATGGTACAGGCTTTACGCAGCCCTACAGATTTGTAGCTACAAGCAATGGTAGCCAATGCGGCGTGCCCTTAGCTGCCCCGTATAGCCAATTGGCAAGTTTAGATGCAGAAGGCGCTATAGTCTTATACAACCTTAGATTATGGTTAGGTGGTAAAACTCAAATAGATATGAGGAGACTGCCAGATTTAGGACAGACAAGCAGCATTTTAAATTTTACACTAAAGTTGAAAATAAAATTTTTGGTGTTTAACTTATTGAAAACTTCTATGCACATTCAGAAAAACGCACCTGGTGACTTGTTGCCACTAGATGGCGTAGCCGGAGGTACAAGAAACTTAGGTGGCGTAACCTTATCATCTAATTTATCAAATATTCCTCCGGCAAGCGGATTCTCAAGTTGGTTTCTTTTCGGCTATAGCTATAATTATGCTACTCCATATATAGCACCAACATTTTCGTTTGTACCCACCACCAGTGCTTTAGACGTAGCAAACTTTAGTGCAGTAAATATTCCATATTCTGTGCCTGTAACGGGATTAAACGGAAGTAGATCTGAAAATTATATTGCACAAGAAAGAATAACGCTTGCCGCACCAATTGGTATTACGAACAATGTAACACATACTGATTTTTATGCACGTACGTGCAATTGGTTGTACAATGAAATGGAAAATATCACACAAACTATAAGCTGCATTGATTTTTGCCAGCCGGTAGAAGGTAGCTATCAAATTTCCGGACCAGAAGTGGTTTGTACAACAGGAATATATACTATAAGCGGTTTGCCACTTGGAACAGTTTTTACATGGGGTGTTTCAGGCAATGGAACAATAGCGAGTATATCTCCCAATGGATTATCTGCTACAGTAACACGAATAGGGAGTGGCTTGGTTAATGTTATAGCAACAATCCCTGCTGTTGCCAATTGTATTCCACAACAGGAGGTTACCAAAGCAGTAAAAGTAGGCCCCCCAAGTGCCGGAACATTATTTGCACAATATTCAAGTGGAGTTAATGCGGGGATTTTACTAAAACAAGTAAACTGTATGGAGCCCTATTTACCGGGGAGTTTTCAGGCTAATATAAACTGGTACGATTATGTGGGAACCAATTTCTCCTGGTTGTTGGTTAGTAAGTCTGCCGGTTCAACGGCAAATTTCCAAATGGGGCCCGGTAACCAATCTGCCACAATTACGCTAAGGCCACAAAATGCTTATGCAACATACAGGTTAACCGTAACCAATGCTTGCGGCTCTTACCAAAAAAGTTACAAATTTAATGCGAGTTCTACCGACTGCCCGGATATAGTAGAAGTGCCATTTTTAGTTTCTCCAAACCCTACCTCATCAAGAATCACATTAGATTTAAAGGGAACTGAAATTGTAAGTATAAGAATTAAGGATAAGTTTGGGAATGTGGTAAAAGCAATTAAAGAGGTAAAAATGGCAAGCCGTGTAGAAGTTAATTTATCACAGCTAAAAACGGATATTTATATTGTGGAAGTATTTGACGGCAAAACCTGGTTTGTAAAAAAAGTAATTAAGCAATAATGTTTCAAAAAGGGGTACTCTTAAACAGAAGCTTAATAATTAATTAACCCGGCATAGCATTGATTACTATAATGCCTGATAAAATTGGCTGTTTCATATCTTGAAACAGCCAATTTTGTTTGGCATGGTTTGCACATCAATAAAGAAGATAGATTTTCCTTGAAAAACCTAACTTTAAAGAATATAAATTGCATGTATGAGGAATAAAATTACAATGGCGTTTTTTGTGTTTTTTTTTGTACAAAAAATAAATGCCCAGTTAACAGATAATTTTAATGATGGCAATTTTTCGGCTAACCCAGCATGGATAGGCGGAACCTCCGATTTTATAGTAAACACTGCCCTGCAATTACAAAGCAACAATACAACAGCAAGCAGTAATTTTTACCTGGCCACTGCCAGCACAAAAGCCACCCTTGCGCAATGGGATTTTTATTGCCAGTTTACGTTTAACACTTCCGGCACCAACTATACAGATGTCTATCTTACAGCATCTGCCAGTGATCTTACTCAAACTGCTACTACCGGTTATTTTGTGCGAATTGGAAATACGGATGATGAAATCAGTTTATACAGGAAGGATGCTGGCGTGGCAGCCATTAAAATTATTGATGGGATAAATGGCAGTACTAATACCAGTAATAATATCATCAAGATAAGGGTGATAAGAAATGCGGCCAATCAATGGACCCTTTCAAGAGATCTCACAGGTACGGGTACCAGCTACATAAGCGAAGGGATAGTTACAGATGCTACCTATTTAACCTCCGCTTTTTTTGGTATCTGGATTAGACAAAGTACTGCCAGTTTTTTTCAGCGTCATTTTTTTGATGATATCACAGTAACCGATTATGCGCCTGATGTTACGCCACCTGCACTGCAATCGGCAACGGCCACCGGCGTTAATACACTGGATGTTTTATTTAATGAGCCGGTAGAACCTGCAAGCAGCCAGGCAACAACAAATTATGTGGTCAACAACGGGCTTGGTTCACCGCTTACGGCTGTGAGAGATGCAGTAAATACAGCATTGGTACATTTAACTTTTGCCAACAATTTTCCTAATAGGATAAACCTGCAGTTAACGATAAATGGAGTGAATGACCTGGCAGGAAATACTTTAACCAATGCAACAGCCAGCTTCAATTATTTTACAGCCATTCAATATGATATTTTGATAGACGAGATTATGGCCGATCCCACACCATTGGTGGGCCTGCCTGATGCAGAATGGATAGAGCTGCGAAACACGGCCGGTTTTGATATTAACCTGCTGGGATGGCGCATTGGTAAACCTTCCGGGCAAAGTGGCCCCATGCCATCTTATCTTTTAAAAGCAGATAGTTTTGTGTTGGTTTGCACAGGCAGTGCAGTGGCAGCATTGTCTGCATTTGCGCCCACTATTGCAGTTACCAGTTTCCCCAGTTTAAGCAATGCCAGTGATTTGTTGTACCTGCGTTCGCCACAGGGTTTAGTAATTCATTCTGTAAATTATTCAGATGAATGGTATAAGAACGAACTAAAAAAAGGCGGGGGATGGACACTGGAAATGATAGACAGCAACAATCCCTGTAGTGGCCTTAGCAACTGGAAAGCCAGTGTTGATGCTAAAGGTGGAACACCGGGTAAAAAGAATTCAGCAGATGGGGTAAATGCAGATGCAGCCATTCCACGTTTGTTGCGTGCATACGCTACCGATAGTGTAAATATTGTACTGGTATTTAACGAATCTTTAGACAGTGCCAGGGCTGCCATTGCTGCCAGTTATACCATCAGCGATGGTATTGGTGCAGCACAACAGGCCACTCCTTTATCTTTTGCTTTTAACAGGGTGGCACTGCGATTGACCACACCGCTCTTACGCAATAAAGTATATACGGTTACCGCTGCTGCAGTTACCGATTGTGCAGGTAATGCCATAGGTGCCGGCAATAAAGCAAGGGTAGGATTGTATGAACCCATTTTACGCAACGATGTAGTGGTGAATGAAATATTATTTAATCCTGCAGCATCCAGCAATGATTATGTAGAGATTTACAACCGGAGTAATAAAATAATTACCCTGCGAAATGCGTATATCGCTAACCGTAATACAAGTGGTGCCATTAGTAGTATTGTTCAATTGAGTGCAGAAGATTATCTGCTTTTTCCGCAGGACTTTATGGTGGTTACCGAAAATGCGGCACTTGTAAAAAATGCTTATGTGGCCAATAACCCGGATGCATTTATTGAAGTAAATATGCCATCCTACAATGATGATGCAGGTAATGTGATCTTGCTGAATGAACAGGGCAGCATCGTAGATGAAATTGCTTATAAAGACGATTGGCATTTTAAATTAATAGGCGATGAAGAAGGGGTGGCGCTGGAAAGAATTAATTATGATGATACTACTGCCGATAACCCGCAAACATTTAATATTAATGAGCAGGCAGCCAACTGGCACAGTGCTGCCAGCAATGTAGGGTACGGAACACCTACCTATAAGAACTCACAGTACAGGGTAGATGCCGGCGTGCAGGGAACCATTACTGTGAGCCCCGAAATTGTGAGCCCTGATAATGACGGGATGGATGATTTTGTTACGATTGAATACAACTTTCCCGATCCGGGTTATGTGGCCAATATCACCATATTTGATGGTGCTGGGCGCCCTGTACGTTTTCTTCAGCGCAATGCGTTGTGTGGTATAAAAGGATATTTTCGGTGGGATGGTCTGGGCGAAAAAAACCTGCAACTGCCGGTGGGTATTTATGTGATTTATACAGAAGTGTTTAACCTGCAGGGCAAAACCAGGAAGTTTAAGAATGTAGTGGTGCTGGCAAAGAAAAGATAATGGATTGGGCTGGTAAAAGCATAACCGTTAAAACAGCTAACGCTGGATATTTTTTATAAGCCCAGCAGAAACATATAGGAAAAATAGCTCCTCTATACACTTTGTTGTGTTTGCCTGTTAATGAATACAGGTGCTGCAAAGAAGAGTGATAACCTTTGCATTTTTTATCACTATTGTCCGATTAATACTCTACCAAATCGTTCAAGTGCTTTCTGGTTGAGGGGTCTGGCCCCTCTCCTTTGGAGAGGGGTTGGGGGGTTTCAGGCATTTAGTCGGACAACAATAATTTTTTATTATTAAGAAATCGGGCGCAAAGCAAAATATATTTTTTACTAAAATAAATACATTCCTTTTTGGCCATATTCAATTTTAAAAAATATCATTCATTGCCATCAACCATTAAAAAATTGTGTGCCTTAAGCTCTCCTGTCTACTTAAAAAAACTTACATTTAACCTCGTCAAAATAACAACTATTTTCCTTATCAAGCATCATTATCTAAACTAAGCTTTATGCATAAAACTAACCGCCTGGTTTGTAGCTCCCGAACCGGCATTGCATTCGTAATGGCATTTGCAACTTTTTTTTCATGTAATAATAAAACCACCGAATCAAAAATGGATTATCAATGGCCGCAAAATATAGCAGCACCTGTGGCAGATAAAAAGCCCAGGGCATTAACCGCCCATGGCGATACCAGAATAGACAATTATTTCTGGATGAACGACTTTTTTAAAAAAGGCCCCGACAGTGCGAATGTGGTAAAACATCTGCAAGCAGAAAACAAATATTACGACACTATGATGTCTGCCACCAAAGGGTTCCAGGAAAAGCTCTATATAGAAATGAAGGCCAGGATAAAAGAAAAAGACGAATCTGTGCCGGTATTTAAGAATGGTTATTTTTATTATACCCGTATGATAGAAGGCAAAGATTATTATATATCCTGCCGCAAAAAAGGCACATTGGATGCCACTGAAGAAATCTTGCTGGATGTAAATGCCATGGCAGAAGGACATGAGTACTTTAGAGTTGGCGGCGGCAGCGTGAGCCCGGACAATAAGTTGCTGGCTTATGGTGTAGATACGGTGAGCAGAAATGAATTTACACTGTATATAAAAAACCTGGAGACCGGCGAAATTTATAAAGATGCTATCAACCGCACACAGGGTGATGCTGTATGGGCAGCAGATAATAAAACATTTTTTTATACGGCTAAAAACCCGGTAACCCTTTTATCTGAAAAAATAAAAAAACATGTATTGGGTAGCGATGCTGCTGCAGACATTGTGGTGTATACCGAAACAGATCCCAGCAATTATATCGGTGTGACTAAAAGCAAATCTGAAAAATATATTTTTATTGTTTCGCAGGCTACCCTCTCCACTGAGCAGCGTTTTATTCCAGCCGATCAACCCAATGCCGCTTTCAAAATATTTCAGCCAAGAATTAAAGAAGTATTATATGATGTAGATCATGCCAACGATCGTTTTTACATCCGCACCAATAATGATAGGGCTAAAAACTTTAAAATTATGACCTGCACCGAAGACAGAACAGATGCCGGCAACTGGAAAGAAATGATTGCCCACAACGACAGTATCCTTATAGAAGGCTTTGATTTGTTTAAAGGACATGTAGCCGTTTCTGAAAGAAAAAACGGACTTACACAGATTCATATTATCCAAACCGCCAATAATCAGCATCATTATTTAGATTTTGGAGAAGCCACTTATGCAGCCTACCTGGGAGGCACACCGGAATACAATACTGATGTGGTACGCTACAACTATACATCGCTTACTACTCCCCCCACTGTGTATGATTATAACATGACTGCCAAAACTAAAAAACTGATGAAGCAGCAGGAAGTTTTGGGTGGTTATAATGCGGCAAATTATGTAACAGAGCGCCTGTATGCCACTGCCAAAGATGGCACTAAAGTTCCCATCTCGCTTGTATATAAAAAAGGATTTAAAAAAGATGGTACTGCTCCGTTGTTATTATATGGATATGGTTCTTATGGCGCCAGTATGGATGCCAGTTTTAGTGCGGTGCGGCTGAGCCTGCTCGACCGTGGTTTTGCCTTTGCCATTGCACATATCCGTGGCGGACAGGAGATGGGCCGAAGCTGGTACGAAGATGGCAAAATGATGAAAAAGATAAATAGCTTCACCGATTTTATCACCAGTGCAGAATTTCTCATTTCTAATAAATACACAACTAACCAGCACCTTTATGCCATGGGTGGCAGCGCCGGCGGATTACTGATGGGCGCCATAGCAAATATACGCCCCGACCTGTGGAGGGGAATTGTGGCGCAGGTTCCTTTTGTAGATGTGATTAGCACCATGAGCGATGCCAGCATACCGCTTACTACCAACGAGTATGATGAGTGGGGAAACCCCGCTGATAAAGCCAGTTATGATTACATGAAAACCTACTCGCCATATGATAATGTAGAAAAGAAAGCCTATCCCAATATGCTCATCACAACCGGCCTGCACGACAGCCAGGTACAATATTTTGAACCAGCCAAATGGGTGGCTAAACTGAGGGAACTAAAAACAGACAGCAACCACATTCTCCTTTACACCAATATGGAAGCAGGCCATGGCGGCGCCAGCGGACGTTTCAAATCTTTGAAGGACCGGGCAAGAGAATATGCATTTCTGTTTGCGCTTGAAGGAATTTCGGAATAGGGTATTTTTAGATACATATTGGGTGAGGCTATAAGCTGAAAGCTTGTGTTAGTATAGTGTAGTTAAAATGCGGCATGCAGAGATAAAGGGAAATTATAGCACAAAAGCTCCCTAAGTCAAAGACTGCTAATAACAAAAAATAGATAAAGTTTAATTTGAACATCTTCTACTGGCAAAGGATGAAATGCCATTAGTAGGTTTCTGATAGATAGCAGTAAAAGTGAAAAAATAAGCTTTCTGAAATGATGCTTTTATTACTTCCGGTATATTGAACTTTTACTCCTATTTTTTCCAAGAGTGAACATTTAAAAAGAACAACTCATGCAGTGACTGTTTTTTATACTCCTAATAAAAAATGGCCCGACAAAAGCCCGGCCATTTTTGTGTGTTATGTTTTTTTAAAAGCTACAAATCCTTACCAATCGTAACCTTTATAAACGGTTCGTCCAGCACGCTGTTACTTTTCATAATTTCCGGGGAAGGTAAATACGTTTGTTGTTCCCCCCTGTAATAGGCACCCGTGGTAATGTTCCGAATAGCAGCAGCCAGGCAGCTTTCATTCACATCTCCCCAATCTTTATCTAACCCGTCGGCCACGGCAGCATTTACGGGCAAACCGTTATAATAATTGCCCTCTCCATTTTTATTAATCGTTTTAAACGATACCGGAAAAACATACCAGTCGCCTGCAGATATCGGGTAAAAGCCAACCGGCTTACCATGTGTAGCCGACGGTCCTACCAGTTTTACATCCATCCATGGTTTCAGCGAATTGATCAGCAGCTCGCTGGCCGATGCTGTACTTTTGGTTACGATAAAATACACTTTCGATAGTTGCAAAGCACCTGTCTTTGCTATATAACTCGTCACATTATTGCCGCTGTTTTGGCTGTTATATTGTTGTTTCATCATCACCCCGCCATTAGCTCCAGCCGGTGCCAGGTAATTGGCCAGCTTTTCTGCCAGCGACACATAACCCCCGCCATTATAACGTAGGTCTACTACCACATCCGTCACCTGCTGGCCGGCAAATTTGCTAAACACCCGTTGAAATTCTGCGCTTATTTGTGCCGTGTTTCCCAAAAAAGAATTAAACAGCAGGTACCCAATTTTTTGAGCGCCCATATGGTATACCGTATCCATCAACACCGGTTTTTCTGCATAATGGGTAGCATTCAGGGTCAGGCTCACGCTGCTGCCATCCGGCCTGGTAAATACAAAACTTGTAACGGGAGAATAATATACGCTGTTCACAATGCTGCTGCTGCCAGCCGTGCTGATATTACTGTTGCCATTAATTTGGGTAATGCGCCATCCCCTTTTAATGCCTGCCAGTCCGGCCGGACTGTTTGGTTCTACCAACCGCACCCGCAGATCGCCTTCTGTTCTAAAAAATACGAACAGGCCAAAATCGCCGGCGTCACCCGTACCACTAAGCAGGCTGCCAATTCCCCCGCTCATCTGGTCCCATTCTGTTTTCTTCATCGCAAAACTCCACTTATCTACCGGGGCACCAAAACCCGCCTCCATACTAAAAGGCTGAATTGCCTTCATAATAGCAGCAGGATCAGTATAATCCCTTGCATTAAGGGTGGCGGGTATTTGTGTGTTCCATAAATAAACATCCCGGCTCACCATCAGGGCGGTATCTTTTACAAGCTCCGGGCTGGCAATAGCGGGGCTGCCGCCATTAGTAAGCGGTAATGCCGCCACATCCACCCTGTCTTTTTTACAAGACGAAAAAAATACCATCGCACATATAAAAATGTATAATAACCCATGGTTGATTCTTATCATAATAACAGGTTTTAAAATGCTGCATTTAATAAACGCAAATTTCTGGCTACAAAGGAAGAGGCAACAGCCATTTAACAGAAGTTTTACTTAAAGAAAATATATCCAATTAAGCTTAGCCCTGGCAACCCGGAGATTTCTGCACGCTTATTTTTTTGGAGCCTTTGATTTTTGAATTTTTACATTAAGGAAAAGGCCAATAAAAGAATTAAAAGCTAACCTATAACTGTAAAACTTAAGGGGCAGGGAGGTTCCCTGATCGTAGGTTTGTTAAGCTACAACTAACAGGTATATTTAATTTTTTTGACCATATTAAATGCAGTCTGGCAGGTGAGTGACAAAAAGCTGAGCGAAGCGAAAGCTTTATCCTTGTTCATCCGTTTAACCAGTGTGATCTGTGTGCAATCATAACTTAGTTCGGGGGCGAACCATTTTTATTTTTTTGAATAATGGATTGTTAATACAGGTTTACATTCATTAAAAACATTCCACTTCCCACGTCCTTTTCCAATCTTCCCCTGCGGGCAAACGTTCTATGCCTTCTTTTTTTTCCAGGTCATGGTTGTGCGTTATATTGTCTGCAATACCGCACCATGGTTCCAGGCACACAAAGGGAGCATCTTTTGCAGCCCATATCCCAAAATAGGGGAAGCCGTTAAAACTAAAATGCATTCCGTGTGAATGATTGTTGCATGCAAGTGTAAGCTGGTTGCTTTGCAGGTTTTTTAAAACAAGGGCATCCTTGTAAAACAAAGCAGCGCTTATTAACAAGCGGTTGTTGCTGGTGGGCAGTGGTTGGGTGCTATTGGTTAATATACCATCCTGCAGGTTCCAGCGTTGCAGGTTTTCTGTTTTATTAAATTTTAAATAATATTCATCGTAGCTGCCATCTTTTGTAAAAGGTACTGCAAATGCAGGATGTGCGCCTACAGAAAACAAGAGATCGCTGTTGCCTGCGTTGATTACTTCGTAAGTGCAGGAAAAACTATTTTCGTGTATGCGGTACCGTAATTTTAAAATAAATTCAAAGGGGTAAACCGCCCTGGTTTCTTCGTCGGCTTTGAGGGTAAACAGTACTTCGGCAGGGCTTATCATTTCACTGCTAAATGTTTTTTCTCTTGCAAAACCATGCCTGGGTAAGGTATAGGTTTTGTTTTGGTAAGTATAGGTATCATCTTTAAGCAGGCCCACGATGGGAAACAATACCGGACTGTATTTGGGCCAGTATTTGGCATCGCCGTTCCACATATGTTCTATGCCTGTGGTCTTGTGCAGCAGGCTTTGCAGCTCGGCTCCCACAGGAGTAATGGCAGCACGCAGGTATTCATTTTCTAAAATGATCATATTGCAAATTAAATATTTTGGTGTTAGTATCGGGATGATATACATCAGGAATAAGGTTATTTTTTGTATCGTAATGCTATAACATAGGCCCAGCAAACG
>Ga0209181_10002131_pt1 | contig 32823 bp, 27 predicted proteins | sample MAT05_FD_187208 | JGI IMG/M metagenome (GOLD analysis project Ga0209181, IMG submission 187208) | Freshwater microbial communities from Lake Fryxell liftoff mats and glacier meltwater in Antarctica - MAT-05 (SPAdes) (version 2) | ecosystem: Environmental > Aquatic > Freshwater > Ice > Liftoff... | reverse complement strand
ATTTTTTGACACCAAAGCAAATTACATTCACTCAAACCCAGTAAGAGCCGGGATAGTTGAAAAAGAAGAAGAGTACATGTTAAGTAGTTGTGCAGATTTCTATGGCACTCATAAAGGGCCTTTGGAATTGGAACCGTTCTAGTATGGGGATTGCAAACCCCAATCATCTGGGTTCGACATTGCAAATGTCGAACAGCTTTTTTCGACATTCAAATGTCGAACTGCCTTCGCCCGCCAACCTGATGTTATACCACTCACACAATTGCGTTTCACAACCTGAAAAACTTTTACTTTCTTCCAGTCAAATTCCATTCTATGAAAAAATTGCTTGCTCTTTCTCTACTTATTAGTTCATTTTCATTTGGTCAAAACTTTTCAGGCTTTACAGGCACCAGTACTGCCACTCAAAGCAAAGCCGAAGAAACTTTTTTGAAACAGCAGGAAAGTGAACGCTATAAAAACCATCTTAAGAATCTTACAAAAGAACCACACATTGCTGGCTCCAAAGCAAATGAACGCGTGCGCGATTATATGGCTGATGTTATGCGTAAAGCAGGCTTTCAAGTAGAAATTTTTCCATATGATATCTATTTGCCAGTCATGCCCGGCACCGCTTCCGCAGAATTAGTAGAACCAATTCGCTTGCCGCTTAACAACAAGGAATACATTCATAAAGAAGATCCATTCTCTTCCGATTCCAATCTTCCTATTGGATTCAATGCCTACACCGGCTCGGGCGATGTAACAGCCGAAGTAGTCTATGCCAACTTTGGTCGCAAAGAAGACTTTGAAAAACTAAAAGCACTTGGCGTTTCTGTAAAAGGAAAAATTGTAATCGCCCGCTATGGCGGAAACTTTCGCGGCTACAAAGCCAAGTATGCTGAAGAGAATGGCGCTGCCGGGCTCATCATTTTTACTGATCCAGGTGATAGTGGTTATGCCAAAGGACTTGTATATCCGGAAGGACCTTATTATGACGAAAGTAGCATTCAACGTGGCTCATTGCTAACGTTGGATTGGACGGGTGATCCGCTTACACCTTTTGAACCCGCACTTCCGCTTGACGGAAAAAAGAAAGTTGTTCGTAAAAAACCAGAAGAAGTAGCGGGCATGCACTCTATACCTGTATTGCCTTTACCTTATGGAGCAGCAAAAGAAATTATTGGAAGGATGAAAGGCCAAGCCGTTCCTGCTGGCTGGCAAGGTGGTTTACCGTTTACGTATCGCATTGAAGGTGGATCGGAATTGAAAGTACGTGTTAACGTTACTCAAAAAAGAGAAATACAACGGGTGTATAATGTTGTTGGTACGCTAGTGGGTAGTGAAAATCCTGATCAATGGATTATTGCTGGTGCCCATTACGATGCTTGGGCGTTTGGTGCAACCGACCCTAACAGTGGCACTGCCATGTTGCTTGCCTTGAGCGAATCGCTCGGAAAACTTAGCCAAGCTGGATATAAACCAAAGCGCACAATAAAAATTGCACATTGGGATGCCGAAGAACAAGGGGTGATTGGTTCTACTGAATGGGTTGAACAGTTTCGCGATGAGCTTGATGCAAAAGGTGTTGCCTATTTTAATGCCGATGGCGCAGTGACCGGAAGAAATTTTGGTGCCGCATCAAGTCCTTCATTGAAAGGGCTAGCCATTAACACAACCAAGGCAATCACCTTCACTGATTCTGCAAAATCTATTTTTGATGTTTGGCTTGGCAAGCGCACAACACCAGAACCGCCACTCGGTAATCTTGGTGGTGGGTCGGATCACATTGCTTTTTATACACATGTTGGAATTCCATCTTGGAATGGTGGCACGAGTGGCAACAGCATCTATCATTCAAACTTTGACACCTTTGCTTACTACGAGCGTTTCTGTGATCCCACTTTTAAAATGGGGCCGTTGGTAGAACAAGTATTTGGAGTTATGGCGCTGCGACTTGCCAATGCAGATGTGATTCCTTACGACATTAGCCGTTATGGAAAGGACTTACATACACACTTCGAAGGGTTGCAAAAACTAACAAGCGCGTATGATAAGTCGGCCACACCATTTTCATTTGATGCACTGATTAAAGCTGCTGATGATTTGAAAAAAGTTAGTGAAGATTGCGAAGCAGCGTTGAAAACCGCAAACGAAAAAAATAAGAAAAGCATCAATCAGGAGTTGATCGCACTAGAACGCCAATGGATTGATAAAGAAGGAATGCAATATGGAAGTTGGTATCGTTCTCTTTATGCTTCACCCGATCCATATAGTGGCTACGCATCGTGGATGTTACCTGCGTTTCAATATGAAGCTGCAAATCGCGAAACAGCAAACTTGAAAAAGTGGGAACAAAAATATTTAGACGCGATAGCGCGTCTGAAAGTGAAAGTTGAAACAATTACAAAGCTTGCGAAGTAATCAGGGCTAAAGCCCAATCATAATTATATAGTATAAACCCCGGCCTTGAGACCGGGGTTTTCTATTGATAGACCTTAGGGCTCTATCATTCTATAAAATCACAACACTAAACGTAATATCTAAATCGGTTTCGCCTGTGTTAGAGGTTGATGTATCGGATTTTAGATCAGGCTGATGTTTTAGCATCACCCGAAACTGGCCTGAAGCCGATGCAGAAGCCGAAACCCACGAAGTTGTAATTCCTAGCGGGCGTCCATTTACATCAACTGAGTTTGCTCCGCCTGTGTAAAGCACTGCATCAGGCCGATTATCTATATTCCCATTTCCTGAAGGTTCAGCAAATACATTGTTAGTCCACGAAAAAAAGAACATGTGCTCATCGCCTTCTTCTTCTACTTCATCAGTAACATTATACTCCGGCTCAGTAACTGCAACCAGGCCATTAATTAAAGAAATGGTGAGTGTATAGCTTGTTGACTTAACTAAGTTTATCGGGCCATCAACGGTTAATTCTCGCACACCCTCACCATCCGGGTCGGTGGCCGTTACCACGACAGCCGCGCCACCACCAGGCGGAGTAAATGTAAGCGTTGCTTTTGTAATTAACTCCGGGGTATCTTCCTTTTTAGGGTCATCCTCTTTACAGCTCGCAAGGAAAGCTAACGCTGCAATAACCAATACCATACTTAGCAATTTGATTGTTTTAAATGGAGTGTTTTTCATAATTGTTTTATTTAGTTAATTGTTAAAAGATACATTTAAAAGAGAGGATCATGTTGCGCCCCACGTCATCAGCATAATACCTGAAGCGATTTGTGTACTCTCTATATTGTTGATTTAATGTGTTCTCGGATGCGAGTCGGAAATCATATTGCACCCGATCTCGCTTTACAGAAGTTCCAATGGCTAGGTTCCATAGCCAATATCCATCCGGTGCAGCCATAAAGTCAAAGTTGCTGGAGTCATCTTTAAAGGGATCAATATGCAGTTCCTTATCAGTTATGATTTCCCTTACGGTAAGCACTCGTGGTGCCCGACCTTGTTTTGCGATGTACCTTGTTTTAGACTCTACATAAAAGTTTCGCAAATTTGATGTCGATGGACGTTCATACCGAAGCGCAACTTCAAATCGATTGGATGGAATGAAAATCAAAAAATCATGATTAGTGATATCGCTGGCTCGCAACAAAGAAACTCTTGGTACCGCTTTCAAATACTTAGCTATTTGCCAGGTGGCTGAAACATCCGCACCAACAAACAACGCGTCTGTTTGGGTATAGCGAAAGTAGGGATAAACACCTCTTACATTTTGAGTGATTCCTTCTGGTCTTAAATAAATATAATTGAAAATTAAATTTGCATACGGACTTACCTCAATACTGAATCGCGGCCACACCTTTTGGTACGTTGTCACTAACTTAAGCGCCTGTTCGGTTTTAAAGTTTACATCTTTAATATCCATCACTTCGTTGGTGATGTCATTTAACAACAGTCCGTACTCAATGGCTGCTGCGCTTTGGTGTGTTCCTAAGCTATATAGTTCTGCTACATTGGGTGGTCGCCAGGCACTACTCAGATTCAAATTTAATGTTTGATTGCTTTTGAGCTGCAGGGTTGCACCGGCACTTGCACTAATGTTATGAAAGGCAAATGAACTTTTAAATAACGTGTTCTTGAAATCAAAACCCGTTACATCGTAATATCGGTAGTCATACCGGGTACCCAGGTCAATCGTCCAAGCGTTCAAATAAAGTTTTGTTACACCAAAAACACCCCCTGAAAGGTTCGTAAAATTTGGGATGAATGGAATCCGCTGCGTGCCAAACACGTTTGCATTATTTTGAATCATGCCGCTCATTCCTACCGAGATTGTTCTCTTGTCGGAGTGAAGGGTCTCCCATTCAACATCCAGCGTATGGGTATTCAATTTTAAATCGATAGCCGGAATTTTTGACAACTCGCCAATGCGAATATCAAACTCCTTGCGATTATTATTTTGAAATCCGTATTGAAGTTTCCACTCACCTTGGGAAGTTAAAAGATGGCCATTCAGCTTTAGAAGGTTGTGACTAACCTCTTGCCTGGGCTCACCAATCGTATATGAAAAATCAGATGTGTATTGTGGCACCGGTCTTTCCATGGCAGTGATTAGATCTTGCAGATTGCCAATAGCGGTTCCCTTTAAAATTCCAATCTCAGTTGCAAAATGGCTAAAGAAAATATCGAAGCCAGCTCTCTCTTTATGGTATCCGGTAGATGCGGAAAAGTTTAACTCTTTAATAGCCGTGTTGGTAAGGGAATAATTGGGTGTATTGAAGTCACCTGTTCGCTTGCCCGTACCTTGCAATCGCCAACCCCATCCATCATGATTCTTGATACCGCCTTCCAACATCCCAGAAACTGTTCCTGACCTTCCATTGCTTTGTAGAATTGTATTGAAGGTACCACCCAACGCGGCAGTTTGTGGAAGTTCAGGAGGATTAACAACAATAACTCCACCTAACGCATCGGTGCCATACTTAATGGCTGAAGCATCCTTTATCACAATAATGTTAGAGGCAACAAAGGGATCTATCTCGGGTGCATGCTCGGCACCCCACTGTTGTCCCTCCTGCCGGATGCCATTGTTTAGAATGAGTATGCGCTGACTATGAACCCCGTGAATGACAGGTTTAAAAATACCGGGACCTGTCTGAATGCTGTTAACACCCGGAACTTCCTTCAACAATTCACCTAAACTTTTACCGACTATCTCCGCCAATTGTTTTTCGTTGAGTTGTGTAAAGTTGTTTGCGTACTCAATGTGTGCAGCATCATGATGTTCTGTAATTAAAACCGCACTCAATTCTCTTACCTCTTCGGTCAGTTCAATTAGTCGGTTAACCGAACCAGAAATCTGAATCTCAAATTCAAAATCCTGATAGCCAACATACTGCACCCGAACTTTATACTTTCCAGAACAAATATTCTCAAGTCTAAAATTGCCCGACAAATCAGTTGCCTGACCTTGCTGTTGACGCAGCAAAATAATAGTAGCGCCAACAATCGGTTGTTTCGATTCATCCTGAATATGCCCAGTAAAAACACCGGTGCAAGGAGTTTGCGAATTGGCAGATGTGCATGCATGGAAAGCCAGCAACACGATAATTATTTTTTTGACACACATTAAAAAAATGGATAGAAGCATGAGAACGTTGTGGGGTTCTCATAAATAAATACTAATCTGTAAAGAAGATTAAGCTACCGGAGGGCCCCTAGAAGGAAGATTAGTATTGAAACGGTTTGCTAAAACAGCAATTGGTTTTACTGTTGTACCTAAAATAACCTGAATGAATTGATACGAAGAGTTAAAGGAAGCTACATGATCGGAATGCGGCAATGCATGACACAACTTGCATTTTTCAAGTTTAGCAACATGCGATTTATGCGCACAGCCGGTCTCTTTTTCAGGATGATAAATGGCTCTATGACAGGAATTTTCTTCCTGAGCAATTGTATGATCAACAATACCTTCTTGTGGATGGATAATTTTATGAAAGGCTTCGAAAGGAGAATTTCCTACCAAATAAAATAAAGCACAGGCTCCAATGGCAAGAATCCTCGAGCCATTTTTGAACAGTTTTAACCACGTGCCTATCTTTAACCTCATGATAAAAGGGAATTTCACCCCTCTTTCGCGCAAAAGTAAGGCTTACGCACTGCAAATGCAATCTGATTTCTTTATCCTTTTTTAGGCTAATCTAAATATTTTTTTATTAGGTTCTAATTAAATAAGTTTGCTACTCTAAAAATGAGGATAGTAACCATTATAGCGTTTATGTTGGCCAGTTCATGGGCTGGGGCTCAGACTGGGTCTGTTTCGGGAACGGTGCAGAGCAAAGGAGATCCTACCGCCTTTGTAAATGCGGAAATTGTGAGACTCCAAAAAGGTACCAGCACAAATGAAGAAGGCAAATTCCTACTTGAAAATGTGCCTGTTGGAAATCACAACTTAAAGATTTCAGGAATTGGTTATCAGACCAAAGTCATTCAGGTCTCAGTGATTTTAAACACTATTGTCAGAATAGATGTCGATCTGCAAGAAGATGTTTCTCAATTGGAAGCCGTTGTCGTTACCGGTACGATGAAGGAAGTTTCAAAAATGAACTCACCCATTCCGGTTGAAGTATATTCGACATCTTTCTTTCTTAAAAATCCAACGCCAAACATTTTCGAAGCATTGTCATTGGTAAATGGCGTGCAACCTCAAATAAATTGTAATGTGTGCAACACAGGTGATATACATATCAACGGATTGGAAGGACCATACACCATGATCTTGATTGATGGTATGCCAATAGTAAGTAGTTTGGCAACCGTTTATGGATTGGCTGGCATTCCAAACAGTTTAGTCAAACGCATGGAAATTGTGAAAGGCCCGGCATCAACTCTTTATGGATCGGAAGCAGTAGGTGGTGTAATTAATATTATCACTAAAGACCCATCTACCGTTCCGACACTTAAAGTAGATGCCTTTGGCACTACCGTTGGTGAATATAATCTGGATGTTTCTTCAAGAGTTAAAGTTGGTAAGTCAAATAGTCTGTTTGGCGTTAATTATTTTCTATACAATCAAAAGCGGGATATTAATAACGACAACTTTACAGATATCACACTGCAAAACAGAATTTCACTTTTTAACAAATGGAGTTTTAATCGACCATCAGGCAAAAACTTTTCACTTGCCGGAAGATATGTTAATGAAAATCGCTGGGGCGGAGAGTTACAATGGACTCCTGAGTTTCGCGGCAGCGATCAACTTTATGGGGAATCGATTTATACGAATCGCGCAGAACTAATTGGAAATTATCAGTTCAAGACGGCCACGCCATTCCATCTCGACTTTTCTTATAACTATCACAAACAAGATTCTTATTACGGCATTGTAAAATACTTAGCCTATCAACAGGTTGCTTTTACCCAACTGCGTTGGAATAAAAAAATCAGAAATCATGACTTGCTAAGTGGAATTCCTATTCGATATATCCATTATGACGATAATACTCCGGGTACCGCCCAAAGCTCCGGCATCAACGATCCGAACGTTACTTTCCTTCCGGGAATTTTTGTGCAAGATGAGATAGAGCTTTCTCCAAAAATCACCACCCTGGCAGGCTTGCGTTATGATCGCCACAATGTGCATGGCAATATCTGGACACCACGGCTAAGTTTCAAGTACTCACCTAACACCAACAACACACTCCGACTTACTGGCGGCAGTGGCTATCGGGTAGTAAATTTATTTACAGAAGATCATGCCGCGTTAACTGGTTCCCGCGAGGTAGAAATTCTGGCTGATTTAAAACCTGAGCAATCATGGAACGCAAATTTAAATTATGCTCACAATATTATTTTACCAGATGGTTTCATTAGTCTGGATGCAAGTTTATTCTATACCTACTTCACCAATAAAATTGTTGGTGATTTTATTACCGATCCTAACAAAATCATTTACGATAACTTAGATGGGTATGCGGTTTCTCGCGGAGTAACTATTAATGCCGATGCATCGCTGGCCAACAGTTTACAAATTATCGCGGGCGTTACCTGGATGGAAGTTTACCAGATTAGAAATGTAGAAGAAGTACAAACCAAAATACCTCAAGTACAAGCTCCGCGTTTCTCAGGCACGTTTACCGTTAGCTATACACTTGCCCCCAGCAATGTGGTGTTGGATTTAACAGGACGCGTAACGGGCCCTATGTTGCTTCCGGTTGTGCCGAATGATTTTAGAGCAGCCGAATCGCCTTGGTTTGGATTGATTAATCTTCAGGCAAGTAAAGTGCTTAACAAAAATCTGGAAGTTTATGGCGGTGTAAAAAACCTCCTCAATTTCATTCCAAAAAATCCATTGCTCCATCCAGACGATCCTTTTGATCGAGCCGGAGGAAAATATTTTGATGCTACCGGCCAACCTCGGCCTGATACAAATCCTTACGGCTACACCTTTGATACTACTTACAATTACGCGCCCATGCAAGGCGCAAGAGGTATAGTTGGCCTTAGATGGACGATTGAGTAAAACCTCATTTTTAGCTCAAAAAACAAGTTGTGCGGAGATTAGACTCTCTATTCTCCGCACATTATGCGGAGAACAATTTTAGATAAGGCAAATAATGGCTTTGTTTACCGCACAATATGCGGAGAAAGGCAAACTATATTCATCAATTATCAGGGTGGCCAGCATTTGTGTGGGATCATGAAAAAATGGTTCAACCATTATCCAGGGTTCGCCATCATCAGGGAAAATTATTAGGACACATGGAGGCGTTAGGCTTTCAACTCCGCGAGGACGCATCTTTGCAAACCCTCACCACAGAAATAGTAAAGTCAAGTGAAATTGAAGGTGAGATACGCCACTGACCAGGTTCGCTCTTCGCTTGCGCGGAAGTTAGGGCTCGATGTAATTGGGTTAGTTCCATCTGAAAGGCACGTAGATGGTATTGTTGACTTAATGCTGAATGCAACGCTTCTCTTTGATCAGCCACTTACCGAAGAGCGTTTGTTCTCATGGCATTCGTTACTCTTTCCTACAGGAAGAAGTGGGATGTACAAAATTACAGTAGGAAACTGGCGCACCGATGAGCAAGGTCCCATGCAAGTAGTTTCTGGAGCCATGGGACGCGAGCGAATACATTATCAAGCACCTGATGCTGTTAAGGTAGCTGATGAGATGATTACATTTTTAAATTGGTTCAATGCTAATCAGAAAATTGATCTGGTACTGAAAGCAGCACTTGCCCATTTTTGGTTTGTAACCATCCACCCTTTTGATGATGGCAACGGCCGCATTGCCCGAGCGATTTCTGATATGCAGTTAGCGCGATCGGATGGCAGTGCACAACGGTTTTACAGTATGTCAGCACAAATCAGGAAAGAGCGCACAGCATATTATGATTGCCTGGAGAAAACTCAGGGTGCCACACTCGATATAACCGAGTGGATAATGTGGTTTATAGAAAATCTCGATCGCTCGATAAAAGAAACCGAAGAAAACTTACTTGATCTATTAAGCAAAACAAGGTTTTGGGAAAAGCACAATACAAAAGTGTTAAACGAGCGACAACGAACAATGCTCAATAGACTATTCGACAATTTTGAAGGCAAGCTAACAACAAGCAAGTGGAGTGAGATGGCAAAGTGCTCGCCCGATACAGCCTTACGCGATATTCAATCCTTAATTGATCAGGAAATATTAGAGAAAGAACCCGGTGGTGGCCGCAGTACGAGTTATAGAATAAAAAAGGTTTAACTAAACGGTGCGCATTTTTTTGTCACTGATTCACAGATTTATGGCGAGATTTTTAATCAGTGAATCTGTGGCTCCTTTTGCTCAATCTATTTCTGAACCAACACCGCCTCCTCAACTATAAAATTCCCATGCTCCAGATCAGTGTCATTTAATTTAAGTTTTCCTTTTATACGAATGTATTGATCGGGGTCAAATTTTGGAGCGGCTGTTTTGAAATAAACTTCAGCAATGGATTCAGGGCCGGCACCACCACAAAAAAAACATTGGCTAAACGGAAACTTAGAAAGGATGATGTATGCATTCCCGTCCACATCAATAGGCAGGTAGTAACCTTCCAAATCAATTTGTTTTCCTACTTGTGCTTTCAACTCTGTTGAAAATGTTGGAAATAAAAAATACTCAGCCGCCTTCTCATTGTACTTCGCATCAAATTTTGTTTTGGCAAAAACTGCCCAGGTATCAGGTTTGGTTTGCGTAAATCCCGTAAGGGATGCGAAAAGAAAAATAATGAGAGCAAGCGTTTTGTTCATATCAAACATATTTGGATTAAAAATAATCAATTTTAAATGAGCTAAGTTTAAAACTATATCAACGGAAAAATAGTAATGGCTTTTAGCAAGTTTTTTGGCAAAGGCGTCAGACCGCTTTTTGCGATAGTTAAAAAGCGGCCAGACGCCTACAGTTAATCTAATTCCCGGCCAGCACTTTATGTATGTCAGTGCGGTAAGCTTGAAAAGAAGGGATCAGAGAACAAATAATCCCCAACAGCAAGCTTCCTCCAAAAAGAAACAATTCTTCTTTATAAAATATAGTAGCGCTTATCCCCGTCTTCTGACTTTCCGCTACAAACGCAGTAAACAAATAAAGCACACCATGCCCCAGCGCCATTCCAATCAAACTTCCAAATAGTGTTAGCGTAATTCCTTCCAGTTGGGTGGCGACAACTAATTTTGTGCGACTCGCACCCATAGAACGCATGATGGCCAAATCATATTTTCGTTCTTTCAATGAATTATAAAGCGCTATAAAAATGCTAAGTGCTGAAATAAATATTAACACATAAGCAAAACCATTCAGTGCCTGCACGCCTACTCCGAGAATAGAAAAAAGTCGGGCTGCCTCGAAAGCTGGAGAAGCCGCTTGCATATTGGTTTGGGTATTGATGTATCTGGGCAACTGAATTGCCGCTATCGGATTTCGATACTTGATTAACAAACTGGTTATTTCTTTTGTTGAGTCGCCTGCCGCAATTGTCGGCACCAGAACAGAAGTATCTGAAAATACTTTTTCTACATTAATCGAATCATGCTCTTCATGCACTTTCCAAATACTAGACACATTGGTGAGAATCAGATTATCGATTACACTATTCGATTTCTTTAAAACTCCGCGCACAACAAATGGATTTTCAGCGTGCGCATGGCCTTCCTTACTAAGTCCGTGAGCACTTTCAAACGTATCTCCAACTTTTAGTTTTAGAATCTCCGCTGCTGCTGCACCTACAACCACTTCCAAATCACTTACCCACCAAACTCCGGATGCAAGTTCTGCTTTGTACAAATCGGCATAAGCAGTATTTGTTCCCACAATTCTGAAATTTTGATAACTATCCCCTAAAGCCAATGGAATTACACTCTTCACCAACCGGTGCTTTGTTAATCGCTCTGCTTCATTGAGTTTAATATTGCCGGTGGGAAAATCAATATGAAAAATATTGCAAAGAATTAATTGCAATGGACTTCCTTTTGCACCAACTACAAGATCGATCCCTTTTGTGTTATCTGCGATTTTCTCTTTCAACTGATTGCTGAAGAGCAGTAACACTGTAATAACAGCAATACCAAGCGAAAGCAATAAGATATTCAGCAACGTATTAAGCAGTCGCGCTTTTAAATAACTAAATACAAGTAGTACCAGATTCATAATTGGATCAGGTTACTGATTTTACTTCTCAACCGTTGGTCATGCGTGGCAATAATCAGCGTAGCATTATTTTGCTGCGCCACTGAAATTAACAAGTCGCTTACCTTATCACAATTCTTATCGTCTAATGCAGATGTTGGCTCATCGGCTATAATAATTGCTGGCTTATTTAATACAGCGCGGGCAATAGCTACTCGCTGTGCTTGGCCTAAACTTAAATCCTGAATTCGTGCATGTTTCTTTTCACCAATCCCTAGCTGCTCAAGCACCTCATCAATCCGCGCTGAATCTTGTTCCAATCCCGCAAGGAAAGGCGCCATCAATAAATTCTTTTCAACGGTGAGCGCCTGAATCAAATGATTGCGTTGAAAGATAAATCCGTAGTGCTTTCCGCGAAAGCGATCGAGATTTGATTCTGAAAGATTTGCTATATCTGTTCCTCCAACTTCAATATTGCCGCGCTGCGATTTCAATAATCCGCCAAGTAAATGGAGGAGAGTTGTCTTGCCACTACCCGACTCGCCAATTAACAACAATTGCGAACCCGATTCGATAGTAAGATCAGTAAACAAAATCTCTTTTGCAGATGTGTATGAGTAGGCAAGGGATGTAGTCTTGATCATTAACAAAGATGTAAATTAAACCCAGATTATGCATTAGGATGCATAATCTGCCCGTAGAGTTGACAATGAAAATCACCCAACGGGGAAAATATTTTTTTACATAATCATTTGATTTTCATTCGTCAAATTATGCAAATGCATTTTTATTGCATAGTGCGGGTTAAAAAAGTCGCTGTAAGGCGACTTTTAGATTTTAGTTTTTCTTAGTCAAGTTTTAAAGGTTCATAACTTTTGAAGGGTGAGAGGCTCACCTTCTCCATATCACGCTGGTACTCCGACCACGTTTTTTCGTAGAACTTGTTTACACGATTTACCAATTCTACTGCAGCATCTTGCGCTTGTTTAAATACGCGTTGGTCAGTTGCCGATACCGGATCTTTAGAGGTAGCAAGGTATCGTTGCGCAATAAAAAAATAACTTACCGGTGTAGGGTCAGGCTGGCGAACAATACCTTGTCGTTTGTCATCCTTGCCAACAATGTAATCCATGACGGCCGCAATACTGTCCTTAACCATTTTTGTTTTAGCTAGCGCATCTTTAAGGTCATCGCGTTTTTCACCTTTCATTTTCTTCTCATATTCATCGGCTATTTCTTTTGACTCCCGCAACCTATCCATCGCTTGCGCGGAAATACTTGTTAGCTTCGTCAAATCTTTGATCATGTTGTAGCGCGCAACAATAGTTGACTCCGGTGTATTAAAGCGTGGATCTGATTTTACCTGAATGGTGGTGGAATCTTTTTTGTCGCCAAACGTCAATCTCACTTTATAGGAACCCGGCAATACTTGCGATCCACCCGGCTCGGGTGCATTGGCACGGGGCTTTTCGCGCGAAGGACGGGCGGAACCTTTTTCATTCATGGGCCAGAACATCCGACTGATCCCATTGTCCTCAGGTGCTTTTTGTTTCACCGTTCGAATCTTCTCTCCTTTTGCATTGAAAACTTCTAACATGATTGAATCGTATTTGACTTTACTTCCAGACTTTTCTTCTTTCTTAACTTCAACCTGTTTTACTTCCGATTTTTTATCACTCTTTTTAGAATTACTCTTAACAGCTTCAGGCGCTGCTTCTTTCTTCTCTTCAGGTTTATTTAAAACATACGATATCATAGCACCCGAGCGTTTATTCTCACCTTGAAACATGGCATTGCCCGGAAACAAAATTCCGGCCGGATCTTGAAATGTTACCTGATAAGCATCGGGCGGTGAAAAGACATGCAGCGGTTTTGTCAAAATTTGTGTTCCCTCTTTAGCTAACTGGCGCAATGGCCGGATGTCATCTAATACATAAATGGCCCGACCGAAAGTACCAATCACTAAATCGTGCTCGCGCGGGTGGATAACCAAATCCATCGTGGGCACCCCGGCCGGAAATTCGTTTGTCCATTTCGTATACGTTTTACCTTCATCCAAACTAACAAACAAACCGTTTTCTGCACCAATAAAAATTAATTTAGGTTCCACAGAATCCTGCACAAAAGCCAACGTATAATTATTGTCGCCTAGTTGGCTTGGCGACACCATGCTTTCCCATGACTGCCCATAATCGCGTGAGCGAAATAAGTATGGTTTGTAATCAAACAGACGGTAATTATTAGCTACAACAAATACTTCACCTGCTTTATACGTAGATGCTTTTACCTGAGGTATCCAGGCGCCTTTAGGCATGCCCGTGATTTTAGCCGTTACATCTGTCCAACTCTTTCCACCATCACGTGTTAGTTGTACTTTTCCATCATCCGTGCCTATCCAGATCAAGCCTTTCTCCACCGGGCTTGGTGCGATGGCCAAGATGGTGCAGTGATTTTCTGCGCCTGTTGCATCCATAGTAATACCACCACTCTCATGTTGCTTTTGTTTTTCCGAATCATTGGTTGTTAAATCAGGAGAAATTATTTCCCAAGTGTCACCTTTATTGGTTGACTTATGAACAAACTGACTTCCATAATAAATGGTGTTGTTGTCGAACGGATCGAGCGCAAAGGCTGAGTTCCAGTTAAACCTTACTTTAAATTTTGCATCAGGATGTGTAGGCTTGATTGTTTTAACATACCCTGTTTCGCGATCGTAAAGCCCCAGACTACCTTGTTGCGACATCGCATAGCCGTAGCGATCGTTATTCGGATCAGGCGTTACATCAAAGCCATCACCAAACATAACGGGCTGCCAATAGTAATTTCTGATTCCATCATCCTTCCACATATACCCAGGCCCCGCCCACGAACCGTTATCCTGCAAACCACCGTACACATTATAGGGATGTGCCATGTCTACATTGATATGATAAAACTGCCCCACAGGAATATTGTCAATGAAGTGCCAATTCTTGCCCATATCCCGAGAAATGTTCAACCCACCGTCATTACCTTCAATGATAAACGAAGGATCCTCCGGATGAATCCACCACGCATGATGATCAGGATGCACGCCTGAATACGGCAACAACTTGCTGAATGATTTGCCTCCATCTTCGCTCATGTTTACTTCGGAGTAAATCGTGTATAACCGATTTTCATTTTTTGTATCGACATAAATTTCTGAGTAATAAAATGGACGGTCGCCAATCTCATCTATTTTATCATTCATCATCTTCCATTTCGTTCCACCATCGGTCGATCGGTATAAGGCATTCTTTTTATTTTCAATCAGCGCATAAACCACATCAGGTTTATTGCGCGCAACGGCCAATCCAATTCTTCCTAGTTCACCTTCCGGTAATCCCTCTTTATCGGTAAGCTTGGTCCATGTTTCGCCTCCATTAATAGTAACGTGCAATCCTGACCCTGGCCCACCTGAGTTAAATGTCCAGGGTTGCCTTCGATGTTGCCACATGGCAGCAAATAATTTATTCGGATTGGACGGATCCATTACTAAATCAGCACAACCGGTTTTATCATCAACAAACAATATGCGCTTCCAGGTTGCCCCACCATCAGTAGTTTTATAAACACCTCGCTCCGGATGTTCGCCCCAAGGAGAACCTATCGCACCCACATAAACTGTATTAGGGTTTTTTGGATCGATGACAATACGATGAATGTGTCGTGTCTTTTCAAGACCCATCAGTTTCCAGGTTTTACCGGCATCCAAACTTTTGTAAATACCATAACCCCCATTTAAACTGTTGCGCGGATTTCCTTCACCCGTCCCTACCCACAGAACCGCTGGGTTATCTTGTTGAATAGCAATTGCCCCAATAGCCAACGTTGCTTCCTTGTCGAACACCGGTTCCCAATTAATTCCAGCACTCATTGTTTTCCATACCCCACCCGATGCAGCGCCTGCATAGATGATATCAGGGTTGGAAACTACTGCATCGATGGAAGTAATTCGACCACTCATACCAGCCGGTCCAATTGATCTTGGCTTCATGCCCTTGAGTTTTTCCATATCCAGCTTTTGAGCAGATAAAGAGATTCCAAAAACCATTGCTAAGACACAGAGAATTGTATGTTTTGATTTTATCATGGATAAGAAATTTAATACTGCAAGATAGCTGATGCAAGAACCCTTGATGGATACGCGTGTAAGTATTACTCAAATAATAGGATAAGTAGCTAAGGACTTATTTGAGTGGTGATCCAATTAGAAATCGGCAAAACGGATATCTTTTAGATCATATGCCTGTGTACCACTTTCTGTTTGCAGGAGTAGTCGCCCTTGCGAGTCAACACCCATAATAGTACCCTGTATCGATCCTGTTGATGTAATGAAAAGATGTTGCTCACCTAGTCGATAAAGATTTTTTAGATAGTCTCTTTCGAGTAAATCCCGCTTTCCTTCGCGAAGTTGAAGATATCGTGTTTCAATAACCTGAAGCAAAGCGTGGAGTTCATTTTCTAAAATGTAATCAAATCCAGTTACTTGTTTTAAAGATGTAGCATTCAGTTTATAAAAAGTCAACTGATTAATATTCAACCCTATACCCACTACAGAAAATTGAATAGAACTTCCTGAAATAGAGTTTTCGATAAGAATGCCGCACACCTTATGTTCATCGACCAGTACATCATTGGGCCACTTTACCTTAACCGAACCTTTCCCTTTACTGCTTAAATAATCGGCCACTGCCAAAGCAATTACCCGCGTTAACCAAAATTGCTGATCGGGTTTTAAAAAGGTTGGTTTAAAAATTAATGAAAGTGTTAGATTCTTTCCGGGCTCCGATGTCCATGAACCTCCGCGTTGCCCTCGGCCGGCTACCTGAGCGTCCGTGATAACCAATGTTCCCTCAACAGCAGAATTTAGTTGGCCGAGTTCCATCGCAATTGTATTTGTTGAGTGACATTCTGGCACAAAAACAAGGTTCTTTCCTACGAAAAGGGTATTGGCAGGGATTTTATACAAGGTATTTTGGTTAGCTTTGCAGATTGTTCCAAATCAAAATTCGAAGATAGTTAATGGCTAAAAGAAAGCAGGCGGTAGATTCAGAAAAACTAAGTGATGCCATTGTAAAAGGAATGCAGGAAAAAAAGGCCACGAACATCGTGTTGTTAGATTTGAGGAAAGTCAAAAACGCAGTAGCCGACTTTTTTGTAATCTGTTCTGGTAATTCAGACAAGCAATTAGAGGCAATCAGTGACTCAATAGATGAGCAAGTCTATAAAATTGTGAAAGAAAAGCCCTGGCACTTGGAGGGCAAAAAGAATAAAGAGTGGATGATTCTCGACTATATAACTGTTGTATCACATGTCTTCCGAAAAGATCGCAGAGGTTATTACGCGTTGGAGAAGCTGTGGGGCGATGCAGAAATCACAGAAATAGAAGATTAAGAACTTTAAATGTATTCAGACGTTAATTAATTGAAATTTTTATAGTAATGGCAGACAAGGAAAGAAAAGTAGTACCACCAAAAGTTCCAAAACCTAATTATCAGATGTGGGTAATTATGGCTTTGGTGGCCACCATATTAGGCGTTAGTTACTTTACCCGCAGTGGAGAATTAGTTGAAATCACTGAAAGCAGGTTTGCCGACATGGTAAAATCTGGTGATATCAGAAAACTGGTTCAAATTAAAAGTGAAACCATCTGGGTTGTTGAAATAACCCTAAAGCCTGAGGCGCTTAACAATGCTAAGTACAAACAAGAAATTGAGCGAAATAGCCCTTGGGGGATTAGCGAAAACGGTCCGCATTATAAAATTAAAGTAGGCTCAATAGATAAGTTTATTGAGAAATACGATGCGCTTACCAAGAATATGCCTCAGCGAGTTGACATTAAAGTTGAAGATCGGCAAGACTACACAAACATGCTTTTTAACATTGGGTTTCTGGTGTTGCTTGTTTTTGGATTTTGGATGTTGATGCGCAGAATGACTGGTGGCGGTGGACCCGGTGGTCAAATCTTTAACATTGGAAAATCGAAGGCTGCACTTTTTGATGCGGAGAGCAAAGTGAAAATTACTTTCGCGGATGTTGCCGGTCTTGAAGAAGCCAAGGAAGAAGTAAAGGAGATTGTTGATTTTCTAAAGACTCCGCAAAAGTTTACAAAACTGGGTGGAAAAATCCCGAAAGGAGCTTTATTAGTTGGCCCTCCCGGAACAGGTAAGACCTTGCTTGCAAAAGCGGTGGCCGGAGAAGCAGCGGTCCCATTCTTTTCTTTATCAGGATCTGACTTTGTGGAGATGTTTGTTGGAGTTGGTGCAGCGCGCGTACGCGATTTGTTCAAGCAAGCCAAAGAAAAGGCACCTTGTATCGTTTTTATAGATGAGATTGATGCTATTGGCCGTTCACGTGGAAGAGGTCAAATGCCTGGATCAAACGATGAGCGTGAAAACACACTTAACTCGTTGCTTGTTGAAATGGATGGTTTTGCTACAGATAGTGGGGTAATTATTTTGGCTGCTACTAACAGACCTGATGTATTGGACTCTGCGTTGTTGCGCCCAGGTCGTTTCGATCGTCAGATTAGTATTGATAAACCAGATATTGCTGGTCGTGAGCAAATATTTAAAGTTCACTTGAAGCCTATTAAGCTTTCAAAAAATGTAGATGTAAAGAAATTGGCAGGTCAAACTCCTGGTTTTGCCGGAGCCGAAATTGCCAATGTGTGTAACGAAGCTGCTTTGATTGCTGCTCGTAAGGATAAGACTGAAGTTGAAATGCAGGATTTCCACGATGCTATCGACAGAGTAATTGGTGGTCTTGAAAAGAAAACAAAAATCATTTCGGCTGACGAGAAGAAAATAGTTGCTTACCATGAAGCAGGTCATGCTGTAGCGGGTTGGTTCTTAGAACATGCCGATCCATTGGTAAAGGTTAGTATCGTTCCGCGTGGAGTTGCTGCCTTAGGCTATGCCCAGTATCTACCAAAAGAGCAATTCCTTTATCAAACTGAACAATTGATTGACGAAATGTGCATGACCTTTGGTGGTCGTGCCGCTGAAGAAATTGTCTTCAGCAAAATCTCCACAGGCGCATTAAGTGACCTTGAACGAATTACAAAGTTAGCTTACAGCATCGTAACAGTTTATGGTATGAATAAGGAAATTGGCAACATGTCATTCTATGATTCCAAACAAAATGATTACGCCTTTAATAAACCATACTCTGAGGCTACTGCCGAAAAGATTGATATCGAAGTAAAGAAGATCATTGACCAGGCCTTCGAGCGGACAAAAGCATTGTTAGAAAAACATCGCGAGCATTTAGAAGTAATTGCCAAAGAACTTTTAGAGAAAGAGATTCTATTCCAAAGTGACCTTGAGCGGTTGATTGGCAAACGACCTTTTGCTACTCAAACTGCATATGAAAGGTTCACAAACAGTGGCGATGATGAAAAAACTGTAATGCCAACTGTAAATGGCGCTGAAGCCGAAAACAAAACTTCAGAACCAACAAACGGAGACAACATAGAGATTTCTAAATAATAGGTATCAAATAAATCATTAAAGCCTTCAGGTTAGTTAATGCCTGAAGGCTTTTTCATTGCCCTCAGTTTTGCCGTTATTTGCAGAGTATGACTCATACCATTTCGCTGCCAGCGAACAAAAAAATATACTTCGCTTCCGACTTTCATTTGGGTGTGCCCGATGCTGCAAGCAGTGCCGCCCGAGAAAAGCGAATTGCCGCCTGGCTTGATTTAATTAAACCGACAGCTCATTCAGTTTATTTGTTAGGCGATATTTTTGATTTCTGGTTCGAATACCGCCACACTATTCCTAAAGGATTTATTCGCTTTCAAGGTAAACTAGCTGAATTGCGGGATGCAGGAATTCCAATTTATTTTTTTACAGGCAATCATGATATGTGGCTGTTTGACTACTTCGAAAAAGAATTGGGGATCGTAATTTATCGCGACCCGCAAACGCTTTTGGTGAATGGCCAAAAGCTATTAATTGGCCATGGCGATGGGCTAGGCCCTGGGGACGTTACTTATAAAATTCTCAAGCAATTTTTCAATAGCAGAATTTGCCAATGGCTATTTGCACGTATTCACCCTAACCTTGGCATCAGCATTGCTAACTATTGGAGTCGCCAAAGCCGCATTAGCAATATGAAATTAGAAGAGAAATTTACCATTGAAGAAAATGAATTCTTATTAACTTATTGCAAGGAACTAGAGAAGACCACTCATCACGATTTTTATATTTTTGGCCATCGGCATTTACCGCTTGATTTAAATGTATCGCCAACCAGTCGTTATATTAACTTAGGTGAGTGGGTACACTTTGATACCTATGCAGCATATGATGGTCAGCAAGTATACTTACAGAAATTTAAAGTCCATGCGTAAGGGTACTCGCTTGCTTTTCTTTTTTGCTTTTACAAGTTCGTGTGTCTTTGGACAAACTGACCTGAAGAAAATTAAAGAGTGGAAGGTTCGCGATGTAACGATGATGGCAGAGGATCGCTTGGGTGATTTTTTTATCGTTCAAAAGATAGGAAGAATAAAAAAGTACGATCCAAATGGTAAAGTTTTAGCTTCCACTTCAGAGAAAGACGTAACACTTATCGAACCCTGGTATCATCCAAGTATTTTTATTTACAAGCGCAACAAACAGCAATACGTTCTTTATGGGCGCAATTTCGAAAACCGGGAGGGGTTTGTTGTTGAGCCTTCCATTGCCATTGAACCTTTCTTAGCTTGCCCAACGCACGATAATAAACTTTGGATCTTTGATAAAGCAGACAACTCGCTGAAAAAAGTGAATCGCTACACCAATGAAGTAATTCAGGAGTTTGAGATAGAACCAAAACATATTGCCAACCAAGCTGAGTTTACTTACCTGCGCGAATACCTGAATCTTGTTTTTCTTTTAGATAAGAACTCAGGTATTCTTATTCTAAACCATTTGGGGTTGGTGATTAATAAAATTGAAATCAAAGATCTTAAAAGTTTTTATTTCTATGGCGAAGAAATTTATTACCTCGAAAACGATAAGCTTAAATTTTTAAACCTTGTAACAGAAAAAGAACATGAAGTGAACCTACCGACTGGAACGCAACAAGCAATTATCACAGATGAACGGATTATTATTCTGAACAACTCAAGCAAAGTCGCGCTTTATACTTATTCATTGGAAGCTCAATAACTTTCAACTGTGTTCATTTTTGAACATCTTTGTACGCATAAGCACAATTTAATTTTGAAAAACGCCATTTACGGACGGTTCCAGTGCTGGCATAATTTTCTCTTTGTATACAGTAACTTAAATCTACTCCCAGTGAATGAAGGCGGTAAAATCCTGATGATCGATGATGATGAAGATGTTCTTTTAGCGGCTAAAATGCTGTTGAAAAAATCCGGTCATCAGGTAATCATTGAAAAAAATCCAAACAAGATTCCTTTTCTTCTAAATAATGACACCTACGATGTGATTTTGCTGGACATGAATTTCAGTAAAGACACTACCAGTGGCAAGGAAGGCTTCGAGTGGCTAAAGCAAATCAAAGAGCGCGACCCTGATGCGGTAGTCATAAACATAACTGCGTTTGGCGATGTAGAGATGGCCGTGCGAGCTTTGAAAGAAGGCGCTACCGATTTCATTTTAAAGCCGTGGCAAAACGAAAAACTGGTTGCTACAATCTCCACTGCGATTAAACTTAAGAAATCATATAACGAAGTTGATAAGCTGCGCAAGGCCAAGCAAATGCTGGAAGACCAAATCAGTCAGCCTTTCCGCGATATCATTGGCGAGAGCGCAGCGTTGAAAGAAGTGTTTTCGCTGGTTGATAAGGTAGCAAAGACAGATGCGAACATTTTGATTTTAGGCGAGAATGGAACTGGTAAAGAATTAGTGGCACGTGCCATCCATCAAAAGTCAATGCGAAAAGATAATTCGTTTGTCGCAGTTGATATGGGTGCCATCACTGAGACTCTTTTTGAAAGTGAATTATTTGGCCATAAGAAAGGTTCGTTTACCGATGCGCGGGAAGATCGCCCAGGAAGATTTGAGCTAGCGAACGGTGGCACTTTATTTTTAGATGAAATTGGAAATCTAAGTTTAAGCCTTCAAAGCAAATTGCTAAGTGCATTGCAATCACGGCAAGTAACACGCGTAGGCGCAAACCAAGCGGTAGATGTTGATATTCGTTTAGTGTGCGCAACCAATATGCCGCTTCATCAAATGGTGAAAGAAGGAAAGTTTAGACAAGATTTATTGTATCGGATCAATACAGTTGAGATAACGATACCACCTTTATGTGACCGTGTGGATGACATCCCGATGCTGGCAAATCATTTCTTAAACTACTACTCTAAAAAGTATAGAAAAGAAGTTCTTAGTATCTCACCGACCGCGGTGAATAAACTTAAAAAATATCCGTGGCCGGGAAACGTGCGTGAATTACAACACTCAATAGAGCGCGCGGTAATCATGGCCGATTCGGCAACACTGCAGGAAAGTGATTTCCTTTTCAATCGCAAGGGTAGTAATGACTCCGCAACCGATTCACTTAATCTTGATGAAGTTGAAAAAGCAGCGGTTGTAAAAGCAATACAACTTCATAGCGGAAACATTTCAAAAGCTGCTGAAGAACTTGGATTGACCCGCGCTTCTCTTTATAGAAGAATGGAAAAATATGGACTTTAATTGGCGGTCACCTTTAGTAACGCGAGTAGGCATACTCGTATTTACTATTGTTGTATTTGCATACTTAACGGTTTCAAGCGATCGCAGTTACTTATTAATACTGGCGGTGCTTGGCGCTATCGCGTTTCAGGTCTCTAAGTTGATGAAGACGGTCGAAACATCGAATGAGAATATTACTTCCTTTTTAGATTCCATTCGATTTGATGATTTGTCGCAAACTTTTAAAACGGATAGTCACGATCCCGGAGTAAAAAAATTACACACCGAACTAAATGAAGCACTTGCCGGCCTGCGCTTTACACGAAAAGAAAAAGATTCAGAATATCAGTTCTTCAAAAACATTGTTCAGCATGTAGCTATCGGATTGTTGACGTTTAAAAAAGATGGCTCCATTCAGATTATGAACAGTGCCGCCAAGCGATTGCTGCGCGTAACAAAAGCTGATCAGCTCTCCGACTTAAAAGAAGTAAGTGAACCGTTAGTCGATACGTTTGTGAAATTGAAGACTGGTGGCCGCGAATTAGTTCAATTGAAATTTGGTGACGAAACAATTCATCTATCTGTTTTCGCCATCGAACTTACCTTGCGAGATGAAGAAGTTAAACTCATTTCGATGAGCAACATCCAGAGTGAGCTGGAAGAAAAAGAAATGGAGGCCTGGCAAAATCTGGTGCGCGTACTTACGCATGAAATCATGAACTCGGTAACTCCTATCTCATCCCTTGCGGGGATTGTAGAAGAAGATTTAAAAATTCGGATTGATGAGCCAATGGAGACACCATTAAAGCGAGCCGATCTGGAAGACATGTACTTGTCGTTGCAAACGATAAGTAAGCGGAGTGCCGGCTTAATCCGGTTTGTAAAAGAGTTTAGAAACCTAACTCAAATACCGGAACCAAAACTGGCTGAAGTACCAGTTGAAGAGTTGTTAGAAGAACTTGCTCTGCTTCACAAAAAAGAACTCAGCGATCAATCTATAAATGTTACAATCAATGTAAACCCGGAAAATTTATTTATTCTGGCTGACAAAACTATGATTGAGCAAGTGCTTATCAATTTAATTAAGAACGCGATTCAGGCTTTCGATGAGCAAACCAATAGGCGCATTGAGTTGTCTGCCTTTTCGAATGAGGAAGGCCGGGCAATAATTTCAGTAAAAGACAGCGGAGCTGGTATTGATGCTGAAGCCCTAGAGAAAATTTTTATTCCGTTCTTTTCCACAAAGAAAACCGGTTCTGGTATTGGGCTTAGTTTATCTAAACAGATTATGCGCCAGCATGATGGCAGCATTACCGTGAAGTCGATGCTTGGTGAAGGTACCGAGTTTTTGTTGAGGTTTTAAATTTTTAAATCTTGCAATCACCCAAGGCGTCTGACCGCCTGCCTTTGCCGGAGCTTCTCGCAGACAGGCTCGAAGCGGTCTGACGCCTAACCGTAGTATTAACTCTGATAATTAGAAGCAATAAATAGAAAGTTCGGAAAGATTATTAGCTTTGAACAACAGCTAACCCTATGCAGGACGTTCAAAAGAAAGTACACGCCATCCTTATTGAAAAATTAGGCATTCCCGATTCAGAAATTACTCCCGATGCAAGTTTTGTAAAAGATCTGGGCATTGATTCACTCGATTATGCAGAGTTGGTAATGGAATTTGAGCAGACTTTCGATATCAAAATTCCGGATGATGATGCCGAAAAAATGCAGACCATTGGTCAGGCGGTCGGGTACATTCAAAGTAAATTGAGCGCTTAATAGGCTTGTATTAAGTTAACTCATAATAACTACAAAATCTTTTTGCTGATTTCAATTCCCCAGCAACAAAAGGTAATTGTTTGTCAAGTGTCGATAACGGGGCATAATACCAGCCGTTCTTAGCTTCATTCCAAAATACAACATACTTTTCCAGCGAAATCATGAGTACATCCATCTCATAAATCTCCTCTTCATCTTTATCATGAAGGCCTGTGAACTGAAGTAAGATGTGATTCTTCTTATTTAATTCACCCTTATTGCAGTCAATGCTATTCAAACGCATCAATAGGCGGTGCTCCTGATCCCAGGCTTTAAATTTTATTTTTCGCTTTTTAAATTCCATACTGAAAGAATATACCTTTACTGCATTGCAAACCGATGGACGAAAATAAGAAGGTATTATTCATTATCAATAAATACTCAGGCACAGGCTATCAACCGGCTGTGGAAGGAAAAATTTTGACTCGGTGTACCGATCTTGGATTCGAGCCGTTCATAGAATATACGCAAGGTCGTGGCCATGCCACTAAATTATCGCGGGACGCAACAGCTTCTAAGGCGTTTGCAATAATTTTTGCCGTTGGCGGTGATGGCACTGTAAATGAAGTGGCTCAAGGTATAGTTGGATCTGACCAAATAATGGGAATTATACCAAAAGGTTCTGGCAATGGTCTATCGCGCCACCTACGCATTCCAGTCAATTTTAAAGAGTCGCTTCAATATATCGGTTCAACCAAAGTTATTTCCATGGATACTTTCACAATCAATGGCCAATTATCCATGAATGTGTCGGGGATTGGTTTTGATGGTCACATTGCTGGCCTGTTCGGGCAAAATGGAAAGCGTGGTTTGATTGGCTACTGTAAACACGTGCTTAAAGAGTTTTTTACTTACCAGGATTTTCCGGTTCATGCTTACATTGATGATCAACTAATAGAAACGAAAGCCTTCATTATTGCTTTTGCAAATTCTTCACAGTTCGGCAATAACGCACGCGTGGCTCCCTGCGCATCGGTGTGCGATGGCGTTCTTGACATTAGTTTTATCCGCAAAATTCCGCTTACACAAGTTATCGGATTTGCCAGCAAGATGTTTAATGGCACGCTCAATCGCTCAGCTTTTGTTGAAATCAAAAAAGGAAAAAAAATCACACTTTCGTTTACTGAGGCAATGCCTTTTCATATTGATGGCGAAGGAAAAGAGCCGGTAAAAGAATTCAATATTGAAATTAAACCGGCATCCCTTCGAATGCTGGTGCCGGCAAAATCCACCACCCCCATTTAGAAAATATTCCAAAAGGTTTTAACCAGAAATATCTTTAGTTCGTATAACATGGGATTGATTCAACACCATAAACCCTTACCACAATGAAAAGATTAGTTACCATTACCTGCCTTACCCTCACGCTTTCATCTGCGTGGGCGCAAAGTTTAACCACGCCACCCAGTGGCGACAATCAAAAATCCAAAGTGACACAGTTTATTGGCCCCGTGGAGGTTTCCATTGCCTACAGCAGTCCTGATGTACACAGTCCTAGTGGGGACGATCGCACCGGCAAAATCTGGGGCGAAGTCGCTCACGTTGGATTTATTGATCAGGGTTTTGGACCCTCCAAAGCAGCACCTTGGCGCGCTGGAGCCAATGAAAATACAACGTTTACGGTTTCGCATGATGTGAAAATTGAAGGCAAAGATTTAAAAGCCGGCATCTATGGATTGTTTCTGGCAGTGTCAAAGGAGGGGCCTTACACCTGGGTTTTCTCAAAGAATCATTCGAGTTGGGGAAGTTATTTCTATGATCCGAAAGAAGATGCATTGCGTGTTAACGTAGCGCCTTTGGATGCTCCGTATAAGGAATGGCTCACCTATGGATTTGAAGACAGGCTTCCTGCATCTGCCAACGCCTATTTACGGTGGGAGAAAAAAAGAATCCCATTTAAAATTGAAGTGCCAAACATAAATGAAATTTATGTTTCAAAAATGCGTGAAGAACTTCGCAGTGCTGTAGGCTTTAAGCAAGAAAACTGGATAACAGCAGCTCAGTTTTGTGCGCTGAATAAAATTAATCTTGAAGAAGCACTTACTTGGGTAGATATGTCGGTCAGCAATCCATTTATTGGTGTAGAAAACTTTACCACCTACCAGACTCGCGCGAGGATTCTTCAAGCGCTTGGCCGAGAAGCTGATGCCAATGCGGCAATGGACAAGGCCGTTAAAGATCCTACGGCAACGGTGAACGATATCATCAATGTGGCAGAATCTCTGCTTGATACCGGTAAAAAGGAAAAGGCAATGGAGATTCTTAAGTACAATGCCAAAATACATCCAGATGAAAAATTCACATCCAACATAGGTCTTGCAAGAGCGTACACCGCTATGGGAGATAAAAAGAATGCTGTCAAACACTGGGAATTAGCGATTAAAAATATACCAGCAGATCAGAAGCAGTACCAACCTCACTACCAGGCCGAAGTTAATAAGTTAAAAACCGCAAAATAGGTCTGGATTAAGTTTCGACCTCTTGAGTTTTAGAGGGTGTCTGCCAGGCGGCACCCTCTTTTATTTTTAAGAAGGGGCGTTTTTATTGCCAAGCTCGTCTATAAAAAATTCACGTTGGTCGATATGATTGGCTAAAAAGGCACGTTTATTCAACAAGATATATTTATTTTGCGGTATGAAAAGATTCTTTCAAATCTGCTTTAGTGCATTTTTAGTGGGATTTATAGCTTTTCCGGTATTTTCTCAGGAAGGTGAATCGGAAGATCCCGTAATTGTTTATGATCCCCTGTTCTGGAAATCAGAATTGAAATTAAAGGATAGCCAGTGCCAATCCATCCAACAGATCAATTCAGAATATTATCAATTGATTGAATCTACCGTAAGAAATTCAGTTGTTTCCACCCCTGACTTAACAGAGATTGCTAAAGAAGGACTAGTTGAGCGCAGCCATAAAATCTGGGATACCCTTCACACCAATCAAAAAAGAAAATGGGTGAAGATGTGGCAAAACCAATACACAGGATCCTGATTACTCTTCCATCACCTTTTCCATCTCATCTCTAACCAGTTCTTTACTTTCTCGATCCGAATAGGGCCGTAACTCATCCTTAAATAATTTTGAAATTAAACCGCACGTACCGCACCTACGCATCGCTTTCCTTCATAACGATGCAACTATTGTCATCATGGGTATAAGCGCCAGTGCCTCAGTACTCATAGTAACTTTGAGATAAAGAAACGGCAGTCACCAGAATCACATCCCACAAATAATTTTATGAGTTCTGTAACTTGCCTCGAAAGTATTCAACACAATATATTTATTACCTCTCATGATCATTAAAAAACTGGCCGTACCCTTCATCAACGACAAGCTGCTGCAACAGGTGGAACATTGTACCATCGCCACCGCGGCCATTTCCGAAGCTGGTTTCGATTTTATCCGCAGTCGCATTCCCACCAAAACGAAAATGGAAATCGTGACAGGGCTCGATGTGCCTACCTCACCCGAAGTGCTGCGCAGAATCTGGCGTAACTACCAGGGGCGCATCACGCTAAATATCTATACACGTAACTTCTTCCATGCCAATGTGTACATCTTCGATTTACCATTTCGTAAGTCCGTTGCTTTTGTTGGCTCCGGTCACTTCACGCTCGAAGGCATCAAAGACGGTGAAGAACTCTTCTACAAAATTACTGATGCAAAAGAAATTGAAACCCTGAAATCATGGTTCATCGGCTACTACGAATTTGCTGAGCCACTCTCTGAAGCGCTCATCGATGAATATGAATTACTGTATCCTACTCTCAAGCAACGCGACTACGCATCACGCCAAGAAAAGAAACAAGTACTTGCACTTACTACGGCAGGCTTTAGTTGGGATCACATCAGGTTAAAACATCAATTTTTTAAAAAAGAAGATTACCTAACCCTCAGCAGTAGTAAAGCACGCATCACTACACCCGAACTTCATGCCGAACGTGTGAGTGTACAAAACAAATTGCTACAACTTCACGAACAGATCAAGGAGCATGTACACAAATTGAAATTACATGAAGCCGCTGATAGCAGCGCGGTTGTAAGCAGCCATGATCCAGCAAAGCATACTGATCACCAACTGCGCAGCATGTGGTTGACCTATGGCCGCAGTGCAGCTGAGTTGATAAAATACGGTACCGACACCGCGTTGGCCGATGTAATGCGGTTGCAAATCATCCTCCGCCAAACAGAAATAGGTATTTGTTTAGTGGCAGGCACGCCCAACACAGGAAAAACCGATCGCGAATATTTTAAACACAAGATGAATGATGCCGAATACCGCAAAGATTTTTTCACGTTGTTAACCGCACTGGGTGCCGGGTATTTTATTGAAGTGGCCTGCGAGCGAAAACCCATTGAGAGTTTTGCCAATGAAGATGCGTTATGGGAATTTACCAAAGCTGATCAGTGGATGTACTATGCGTTCACGATCGGAATAAACTATGCGCCTGAAGGAGTTGCTATCAGTACCGAAAACATTGCCACCACCATCATCAAGGAATTTGACAAACTGGTGTTGATTTATCGTCACATAAAGGCGGTGGATTAATTGCGGGGCGCTATGCCATTGTCAGTGTTCTTCAGACAATGCCCAAAAATACCAACATGGTTGAGAGAAGACGCACGCAACAAACACATGGGCATCTCTAAAAACCCTTGCTTTCATTACCTCAACCCCTGCCCCTTCTCCAGAAGAGAAGGGTAAGCGGAGTTTTTAGAGATGCCCACATTTATATAATGGTTCATCACTTTCTCATCAACTCCCCGAGCGTTTTTAAACCTTTCTCTACCTTATCGCTCCAAGGCAGGCCGTAACTCAGTCGGAAGTAATTTTGAAATTGATCTTGCGAGGAGAAAATCTGACCAGGGGCAATTCCTATTTGATGCCTCAGCGCCCGTTTATGCAGTTTGTAGCCATCTACATTTTTCATTTCAATCCATAAAACAAAAACCACCTTGGGGGCGAGTGATTCGAATACCTTTTGGAAAAAATTCGGTAATCGCCTGGAAGTATCGCAAGCACTGGGTGTGAAGATCTTTGCGTAATCGCCTGAGATGAAAATCATAGCGGCCATTTTGCAAAAAATGTGCGATCGATACTTGAGCCAAAGTATTGGTTGACACATTATGCATTCGCTTCAATTGAATGACTGTATCTTTGAATCGTCCGGGAGCCGTCCAGCCAATGCGGTGCCCGGGAGCGAGTGATTTTGAAAACGAGCCACAATGAAGTACTAATCCTTTTTTATCATACGTCTTGCAAGTGCGTGGTCGGGTTTTTCCAAAATATAAATCTCCGTATATATCATCTTCAATTAATGGAATCTCTTTCTTAGCAAGCAAGTCAACCAATTGCTTTTTCTTTTCATCAGGTACGCAACTTCCAATAGGGTTGTTGAAGTTGCATACAAATAAGCAAGCCTTGATGTCGAAGCGTTCAATGGCTTGCTCGAGATAATTAATATCAACTCCGGTAACAAGATCGGTAGGTACCTCCACCACTTTCAAGCCCAGGCTTTGCATAACGCGAAAGATTCCATAAAACGTTGGACTTTCATTAGCAACGGCATCACCGGGTTTGGTTATCGCTTTTAAGAAAAAAGAAAGTGCTTCCATACAACCTGCAGTAATTACCACATCGTCCTCGCTCAGGCTGCCACCCCAATTAAACGACAGCTTAGCAATTTGCTTTCGCAATAATTCATTTCCTTGAACATGCTCATAACTCAGGCAATGATCAGGCGAGTGCCGAAGCGAATGCAAAACCGACTTATTTAATTTAGCGGATGGAAGTAAGCTTACATCGGGTGCGCTTAAAGAAAACGACAACAACTTAGGCGAGCGCAAGTCATTATAAACGCTCGAAATCATTTCATCAACACTTACCGGCAAAGCTTCCTCTGCGGGTTCAGAACTTGCAGGTATTTCGAATGTATCGCGCGGAGAAAACTTTACATAATATCCTGATTGGGGTCGGGCTTCAATCAATCCTTTACTTTCTAAATGATAATAAGCCTGAAAAGAAGTACTTAGACTTATCCCCTGCTCTCGGCTTAATGAACGAACTGAAAGCAACTTATCTCCTACTTTCAATGCCCTGCGCTCAATTAGTTTTTCAATTCGTTCTGCTACTTCAATGTATTTATGATCGGGCTTGAGGTTAATTTTCATAATGCGGGATTAAACTGATCTGGTCAAAATTGACAAGAATGAAACTGTTTTTACCACGATATAAAATCAAAATTTGTTCTTTAAACGAAACCGCTACCAGAAAAACGAACTGGCTGACTTATGGATTTCTCGAACTAGTGTACCTGATATAGAGAACAACATTTCTCGCCATAAAAATTGATGTGGCTGAGTTTCTTGTTTCCCGCTTCAGTATCCTTCGGTAGATTATCAGGGGCAGTATTCTAACGGGCATCATGCTAACTGTGGGCAAAGTACAGTGTCCCCGCAACGGAAGAAAAATGCGCTATGCACTGGAAAACGCATTGCTTTAGTTAAATAATTGTAGTACAAAACACTACACGATTTTCAGCATTCCTACTATTTATCGGGCGCGCAGCTATCTGTTGCTTTGTGACATCAAAATGCTGTGAGAAACGATTAAATAATATCATCATGAAAAAAAATATTCTTCTACTACTACTGTTTACTGGCCTTGTTCAGGTTGGGTTTTCCCAAAATATTGGGATAAACGCCACAGGCACCTTACCTAACGCCAAGGCGATGCTTGACATCTCATCCACTACTACCGGATTGCTAATACCCAGCATGACGGCAGCGCAACGGGATGCGATAACTGCTCCGCCCAATGGTTTACAGGTATATAACACAACTACCAATACTACAGATGTGTATCGCGTGAATCGTTGGGAGTCTTCAGCCTATGTAGCGCCAAGTACAAATCTTGTTAACGTCTATTCACTGGCCGACTTGCCTACGCCTTCGGGAAGCGTTATTACACTTGATGCTACAAAAATGTATGTGTTCTCGGGGGTGGTTAATATCTCACCTAACTATCTCAACCTGAATGGTGCCGGCTTGCGCGGAACCGATCCTGCAAAGGACGGTGTTATGTCAACAGTAAGTGGAGGCGTATTGCGTAGTACGGGCGTGAGTGTATTTCTCGAAAATCTTGTGGTGATACCAGCAAGCGCAGCCACTAAAGCGTATGACTTTGCCGATGCTTCCGGCACTAAGTACTGCAATCTTTTTTCAGGCTGTTCAGTAGTGGATGCGGTAACACCTAGCCTGGGCGTTGGTCAAATCAGTGGTTTTATTGCAGCAACGATTACCAAAAACTATTGGGCCTGTAAGGACGGAATAAAAGTAGCGGGCACGATGGGAAAATTTACCTCTGCGTATAATTTCATTACCGGTATCACTGCCGGATCAGGCATAGAATTTCTTGCAGGCACGACCGTCAATGACATTGATCTCGCTAACAATTATTTCATCTACACTGGCCAGACCGGGGTTAAAGTAAATGGAGGAGCTTCTATAGACCGAGGCCGAATGACTACAAATATGTTTCGTGGGGTAACCACCCATTTAAGCGGGTTTGACTCGTTCACGCCTGGATGGCAGATGATTCAAAATACAGATATTCCCAATACGAGAGTCTATAGTTATATTTATATGAACAATAATGCTACGGCAACTAGCCTACCCGTTGCAGGAACGTACTACAAAGTAGCCGGTACTACCACATTACTTAAGCAACAAAAATTTACTACCGCAAGTAACCGAATTACCTACATCGGTAAATCTGCGCTCACAGCAAAAATTTTTATCGTAGTAGGTGGTAGTTCACCTGCTAACAATACAGATTTATCCATTGCTATCGCCAAGAATGGATCAATAATTACTTTACCTAATGGTTCAATGGGTGCCTTAACCAATGGGCAAGGATATCAGATTACGCTGGAGACGGAAGTCGATATGGTTACCAATGATTATGTAGAAGTTTTTCTGAGCCGAAGTACAGGAGCAGGATCAAGCGTAACAATCTCCGATCTCCAATTTAGAATATCTGATTAACCTCTTGAAATCATCGATCCATGAAAATCGTTACCCATATTTTTTCACTATTCCTGCTTCTTGCCAGTATTCAAATTGGATGGAGTCAAACCAGATTGGTTTTAAATGGCGCAAAAATAAATATTGCCAATGGTGCAGTTCTCGTGATTGAAAATCCTGCAGCTAATGCCATTACCCGCCTTGATGGCCATATCATTAGCGAGGGCGAAAACAATCTGTTGAAATGGATGATTGGCACCACAACGGGAACATATACGATACCTTGGGGCAAAGGGACGTCCAATTATATTCCCTTATCTTTTACAAAAACGGCCGGGTCAGGTTCTGGCTTCTTTTTATTCTCTGGCTATACTACGCCTTTTCTTAATAGCAGTCAACTTCCAACTGCCGTTACCAATTTTACCGGAGCATCGGGTGCTGACAAATCTCTTTTTGCTACCGATCGCTTCTGGCAAATCAACGCGCAGAGTTACACCACCAAGCCTACTTTGTCCGATTTAAGTTTTACGTATCTGGATACTGAATTCGCCAGTCCTAATGTCGCCTCAACTGAAAGCAGCCTGACAGCACAACGTTGGAATCCACTGCTCAGCAGTTGGGTGGATTACGCACCCTCTTCAACAGTAAATACTACTACCAATACAGTTACGGTGGCTTCTGTAGGTGCAACTAATTTTTATCCGTGGTGGGTAGTCAATTATATTGACGACCGTC
>Ga0209181_10002128_pt1 | contig 32855 bp, 16 predicted proteins | sample MAT05_FD_187208 | JGI IMG/M metagenome (GOLD analysis project Ga0209181, IMG submission 187208) | Freshwater microbial communities from Lake Fryxell liftoff mats and glacier meltwater in Antarctica - MAT-05 (SPAdes) (version 2) | ecosystem: Environmental > Aquatic > Freshwater > Ice > Liftoff... | reverse complement strand
TTCCTTCCACAATTTACGAACATTCTTTCATAATCTGCCCAATTAAAAAACATAAACACTAAAATATTTTATTTTATTTACCGGGTCATGACAGGATGATTTTAAATAAATTAAAGACTTATTTAATTTGAAATTCATTCTCATTTTGGGGTACTATTTTTCTTAAATCAAGAATTAAGTTCCGGTTGAAAAAGTTCACTGAGAAAGCGGTTACTGAATGGATAAACCTGTTCATATTTTGCCTCAACAAACTTATTCTTTTATTGAAAATTATAACTGCATCTTTTGGGAGCTTTGATTGAAGTATTAGGCTTTCAAACAAAAAAAGGATGCAGTAAAAAGAGTGCATTTCAAATCCTATTTCAATCGGTGTGCAGCTAAGTGTAGTTGGTAAAGGACACCAACCAGGGTCAAAAATAAAAAATTAATATTTCATTTTAATTAACAGGTAAACTCTACAATTTTAATCGGCGGTGGATATTACTTGCTTACTTTAGCACCACTAAATAAAACCTCATGAGAAAAATTTTATCTACTATTTCAGTTTGCTTTTTTGTCCTCCCATTATTTAGCCAGCAGGGCCCCTTGTTACAAAACTTTAAATACAGGATCAGTAGATTCCGGGCAATAAATTATAGTGTAAACGGTGGCAGCCAGTTTGAGCAATACAATCAGGTTCCCATGGATGCTAAAAACAGTAGTGCCAGTGGAAACCTTGGAGCAGGTTATTTTTTTACTAAAAGCACCAACAGGATATTGTTAACTGCCAATGGAGGCCTAAATACTTCTTTTGGTACAGGAAAATCAATCACACAATCGTATGAACGCACCAACAGGAATTTCAATGCATTTCCATCCATCTATGTTTTAAATAAATGGTTTACAAAAAATCATTTTACAGAACTTGGCGCTGTGGCCTATTACAATTACGGACGGAGTAATTTCCGTCAGGAAATACCGGCCAATAAAGAAAAAAATAACCAGGACATTTACTCCGTGGCTATCCAAACTGGCATTGGAAAAGGGCGGCTGGAAAACGTAACCAATATGCAGAATGCCTTGTGGCTTTACAAAGAGCTGCAGGAGGCCAACCTGTTAACCCGTTCGCTGTCTGATGAAGAATTAAATGAACTGGGGCAAAGCATTACCGATGGTACCAATACCCGTGTGCTGGATTCGAGGAGAAGAATACAATTCATCCTGAAAACAGTTGATAATTATTTTCAACAAAAAGGATTGATTGCCAAAACCGATATCAACTATTTCACCCGGCTAAATGACATTTTATTTTTCGCCGTTAATAATGTACGACTTTCCGGTAACGAAAGATTTGTACGTTTTATTCCAGCCATTCAAAGAAATAACCAGCAATCCGCTTTAAACAACCTGGCTGATAAATACAGACAAACCAGCAGCAGCCAATCGCTTGTGTTCATTACAGGTTTTAATCATTACAAGCCGGTAAGTTTAACGCACCAGAACAACTACGGAGCCTCGGTAAAACTGGCTTATATAGACTATACATCCACTAGCAGAAATATCATTGGAGGAGTAAACAACACCGTGGAAACAAAGCGAACCAATAAACAGGCTGAGGGCAATATTTTTTTCCAGCACGCCATTTATCCAAATACCCGTACCATCATTTCATTTGATTTCCGATCGGAAGGAGGCTACCAGGATAACGAGGATCAGTCAGGATTTTACAATATTACATCGATAGGAAGTACAATGAATTATTTCGTCAGCTACCGAACTATGCTTCGTGGCAATATAGGCGCATCGTACGAAAAGAATGTGTATTATGTGTTCCCAAACACTTTACGACCCGAGCGTCTTTTCTTAAACGCAAGTATCGGCCTGGATATTAGTTTATAGCTTGCATTTAATGAACCAGGTTATCAATCAAACGGATAGATTGATAACCTGGCACGTACTAATCTATTTTAAGACAGTCCATTATTTTGCTGTATAATAATTCTTCATTGATGGGTTTGGAGATATAATCGTTCATTCCTATGGCGATGCATTTTTCAACATCTACCGCAGTTACATCTGCTGTAAGCGCAATGATGGGTATGGTAGATTTTAATTCGTTGCGAATAAATGCGGTAGCCTCATAGCCACCCATTTCGGGCATCTGCAAATCCATCAAAATGATATCGTATTTATTTTTTTGCAGGTACTCAATGGCAATTTTACCATTGGCTGCAATAGTCGTTTCAAAGCCAAATCCTTCCAGTATAATTTTTATTAAAAGCTGGTTGAGAGCAATGTCTTCTGCAACTAACACATTGGCGATTGCAACAGTATTTTTACCGGTCAATTTCTTTTGACCAATCTTTTTCATATTTCCGGGGGAGCCCGCCAGGTGGTTCACTTTTGCCTTTTTAAAACTCAACGTAAATGTGAAGGTAGACCCTATCCCTTCCTTGCTTTTCACCTTCACGGTTCCTCCCTGCTGCTCTACCAATTGCTTCACGATGGCAAGCCCAAGCCCCGACCCACCATAAAGCCGGTTGGTTTCAAGCGCTACCTGTTGAAAAGCGTCAAATATATGACCGAGGTCTTTCTCAGGAATTCCTATTCCAGTATCCGCAATACTAAAACGGACCGACACATTTTCTTTATCTTCCTGCAGCATCTTTATCCCAATGGATATTTTTCCTGTTGCTGTAAACTTTACCGCATTGCTCATCAGGTTTAAAATAATCTGCCGCAATCTTAACTGATCGCCAACCACCAGGGTTGGGATATTGGTATCGTATCGTTTAACCAGTTGCAGGTTCTTTTCCTGAATTTTTGTTTCAAACAAATGCAGCATGTCTGATACAGACGAGAATAAATAAAACGGTACATGTTCAAAAGTCATCTTTCCGGAATCAACCCTGGCCAGATCCAGTATATCATTGATCAGCACGATCAGTGATTCGCCGGAAACTTTAATTGCATTGATGTATTCCTTTTGTGCATCGCTCAGTTTCGTTTTTAATATCACATTGGTAAAGCCGATAATCGAATTCATCGGCGTACGTATTTCATGACTCATATTTGATAAAAACTGTTGCTTTGCCTTCACTGCATTTTCCGCAACTTGCGATTTCAATTCCGCATTTTTTTGGGATGCTACCAGTTCATTTTTTGCGATCACATGCGCTGTTACCTCGTAAGCAATAATGGTTACTCCGGAAACGGTTTGGTCAACCTCCATATAAGGTTGGTAAACAAAATTAAACCAGGCATCTGCCAACACTCCATTGCGTATTAATGGAACTAAAAACTCATACCCTTGAAAAGGAATCCCGGTACTGAACACGTTTTTAATTAAAGGTAGTATAGGGCTGCCTTTCAACTCGGGCAAAATCTCCAGCAGCATTTTACCTTCTATGTCAGATCCCTTTCCCCAAATTTCTTTTATGCTGTCATTGGCCATGGCAAGCACCATTTGTTTTCCTTTAAACACAGCAAAAGCAAAAGGAGAGTTCATCAGCATCATGCTGAAACGCTTGTTGCTATCCTCAGTCACTTTCAGAATTTCCTCTCCTTCCTGCAACTTCACCTCCAGCACCTTCTTCTGCTTTACCTCAATTTCTACTGCGAGTTTGCGTGCTGCGGTGATGTCAATAATGGTTAATACAATTAATTCTTCTTTTGGAACAGGCTGAACAATACGGTGAGCATTCAGCAGCATTGCTTTGGTGCCGATCTCCGGAAAAGTATGTTCCACTTCAAAATCGTGAAAAGATATATTTTTAGAAGCAATGTCTTCCAGTAACTGCCGCAGCCGTGGAATATTCCATTGACTGTTATCCAGTTTAAAAAGCGATATTCCAATGCATTCATCCTCGGTTGTTTTAAACATTTTACAAAAGGATTTATTGGCCGATTTGATGCGGATATCCCTGTCAAGAATAAGCATCGGTTCCTGCACGGTAGACAGTATGGCTTCGTAATACGTGTACAGTTCTTCTACCTGCTGGATGCGTGAATGCAGCTCATGGTTACTGGTGATCAGCTCTTCGTTGGTGGATTCAATTTCTTCTTTGGATGTTTCCAGCTCTTCATTCAGGCTTTGCAATTCTTCATTACTCGAAACAATTTCTTCGTTGGCACTTTGCAATTCTTCATTGGCAGCCTCCTGATCATGGGTAATAGCCCCCATATCCGATCTTGCTGCCGCCAGTTCTTCTTCCAGTTTTTTAATCCGGCGGTCTTTGGCTACCGAGTTTGATTTACTCCCGCTGGTTGCATCTTCCAACACCTGTGCCTGCGGCTGTCCGGTAAACACAATTACCAGCATTGGCTCCTCCCCTTCTATATTCAACGGCAACACTTCTAAATTAACCAACCGTAAGGCATGACCGATTTTATCATGGTTCATTTCAATCCCCGTTTTCTGAACTACCTGCTTTGTTTTAATGGCATGATGAATGGCGTTGCGCAATTCAAATGTGATTTCTACATGCGCCATTTTCAGGATATTGAAACTGGCTTTACCTGGAGAATGTTTCAGGTACAATTCCGTAGTACCCCGAAATTCTAAAATTTCCATATTGTGGTTGATTACCACACTTGCTGGTGTAAAACGGGACAGCAGCACCTCATCAAAAGCAGTTCCCAGGTTGGCTTTGGTTGCAGACGGAATTTTTTTAACAATCTTAGCTGGTGTACTATTTTTCACAGGCATATTGGTACGCAAAAAGCGGGGGGTTATTACAGGAATGGTATGTGTACCCGAATCTTTCTTACGGGTATAAATTTTAAATTTTTTATTAAATGGCGTAAATAACTGCGCCGATGCCCCAACGGTTTCTGATTTGCCCAGCATCATATAGCCCTTATCGTTTAAGGCATAATGAAAAGTGGCAATGATTTTTTTCTGGGCAGTCGCATCCAGGTAAATCATCAGGTTTCTGCAACCAATAAAATCCATCCGTAGAAAAGGAGGATCACTCAATAAATTATGCTCGGCAAATACGCATACATCCCGCAATTCTTTAGAAATGCGATACTTATCCTTTGACCGGGTAAAAAATTGCTGCAGGCGTTTGGGAGAAACATTTTTAAGTTGCAGCAAAGAATACTCGCCCAAACGTGCCTCGCTAATAGCAATAGGACTAAGATCTGAAGCAAAAATCTGGAAAGGAATTTTGTTGGGCTTGTTAGCTTGTATTTCCAGCAATAACATGGCAAGGGAATAGGCCTCCTCGCCAGTAGCGCAGGCTGCTACCCAAATCCTAAGGCTATCCCCAGTCGATTTGGTTTTAATCAGTTTGGGCAGCACGGCTTTTTTTAAACAGTCGAAGCCATCGGTATCCCGAAAAAACCCGGTTACATGAATCAGTAAATCCTGGTAAAGGGCATCCACCTCACTGGTTTTTTGAGCTAGTAATGCTGCATATAGTTTCAGCGTTTTTATTTTATGAATCAGCATCCGGCGCAACATCCGCCGTTTGATGGTGTTCATTTTGTAATGACTGAAATCAACTTTTGTTCTTTTAAAAATCAGATGTAATATCGCTTTTAAGTCGGGATTGCTATTGTCAATTTCATCTTCTGCAGCCGGGTTATTCGACTTACGTTTTACCAGCGGATGTTTACTCAGCCTGTTTAATTCTTTGGCGATTTCTTTGGGCGACAATACAAAATCAACAATTCCAGCCGCAATGGCCGAGTGTGGCATGCTGCTAAACTTTGCGGTATCATCCTGCGCAAATGTAATTCCACCTGCCTCTTTTATATCGCTCAGTCCTTTTGTGCCATCGCTGGCACTTCCTGATAAAACAATCCCAATCACATTTTCTTTGTGCGTATCGGCCAGCGAAGAAAACAACACATCAATGGAAAGATTGGCTATTTTATTTTTTGGGCGGGGCAGTAATTTGATATGTCCGTCGACCACTTCAATTTCTTTATTGTAGGGAATCACATACACATTGTTGGGATTCATTTTCTCCATATCATCAATATCCTGTACGGGCATCTCAGTTATTTTACCCAAAATAGAACTAAGAATGCTTTTATAATCGGGGCTCAAATGCTGCACATAGATGAAGGCCATCCCCGTGGTTACTGATAAATTCTCCAGCAATTGCGTTACGGCTTCGAGGCCGCCGGCAGATGCACCAATGGCAACGATTGGAAAAGGATTATGCGGTTCAAAACCACCATTCTCAATTTTAGTTGAACTTACTTTTTTAATTGTATCGGGCCTTTTTTTTGGAGAGGTGCTTTCACTAGTGGCGGCGGCATTAAGCGGCGCTATTTTCTTAACCAGCACTTTTTGATTCGTTACCCGGGATGATGCTTTCACTTATACCAATTTTGTTCTATGCTTTAGAAAATCCGGCAAAAGCTGTTTTTGTAGAAACCAGACATTACCGATAATTTGCTAACATACTAATTTTTAGCTGTTTGGCAAATTTCCCATAAGAAGTGGATAACGTTGATGCGCAAGATATCGTTACACAACGGAACTACCTAATGTAAATTTTGAAGTGAGTAGTTCATGGCAGGCTGGTTGCTTTACAGATGTTAACAATTACGATAAGATGTAACAAAAAACGCTAGACTGCATTCCAAATCCCATAGGCTTTGAAAGTATTTATTGAGTTGCCAGCCTTGGTAAACGGTCAGTTATTCCTGAAGTAAATTGAAGCGACTGGCAAAGCATGGCCGAGGAGTTCGATTGCCAATATAACACCATTTCAAACCCCCGATGGATAAAAGACTTTATATTAAAAACTACTGGCCCGTTTTATACTACAATAATTGAATTGTTCATTAGCTAAAAATCAACAAAATACAAATAAAATTTATTGATGTTAAGGCTCTTTCAGCTAAATTGCGTTCAAATTACCGGATCATCTTTTAAACGGAAAAAAAATTAAATATTTAAGAACCTATGTTTGTAAAAATTTCCTCACTGCTTCTGTTTATTATTTTGTGTGATTTTGGCGCCTTTAGTCAATCTGTAGGTGTAACCATTTCTGGTATTGTAAAAGATAAAACATCAAAAGCTGCAATGCCCTATGTAAACATTGCGTTGAAAAAGGCAACTGACAGCACGTTTGTAACAGGAACTATCAGCAATGAAGAAGGAAGATATTCACTTGTAGGAATTAAATCCGGCAGTTATTTTTTGGAATTTTCCTCTGCCGGATTTACAACCAAACAGGAAGCCGTTTTAGTGGGAACACTCAGTGCCTTTTTAGATATGGGTACCATAGAATTACAGGATGGCGGCAACGTTTTAAATGAAGTGGTGGTAGTGGCAAAGCAGGATGCGGTGAATAATAAAATGGATAAAAAGACTTTTTCTGTTGCGGATAATATCAGCCAAAGCGGTGGGTCGGTTTTACAAGTGTTGAAAAATTTGCCCGGCGTTACTACCACCCAGGATGGAAAAGTGGAGCTAAGAGGCAGTGATAAAGTAGCCATTTTGCTGGATGGTAAACAAAGCGCCTTAACAGGAATTGGCAACCAAAGCGGATTGGACAATATACCTGCATCCGCCATCGAAAGAATTGAAATCATCAATAATCCTTCTGCAAAATATGATGCCAATGGCAATGCAGGAATCATTAATATCATTTATAAAAAAAGCAAACAAGAGGGCTTTAACGGCAAGATAGGACTCACCGGCGGGCTAGGTGCATTGTGGCAGAAAAAAGCCAACTATCCAACCATCCGTCCACAATACCAGGGCAGTCCAAAAATAAATCCATCGCTTTCCCTCAACTATAAAAAAAATAAGGTCAACACTTTTTTACAGGCCGATTGGTTGTACACGGAAACACTGAATAAAAATGAATTTTTTGAAAGAAAGTTTACCGATGGCACCATTCTCAATCACCAGTTGAAGCGAAACCGTAATACCCATTTTTTAACCACCAAGACGGGGCTTGACTGGAACATCAACCCCCAGGATATGCTCAGCATTTCGGGTATGTTTGGTATAGAAAAAATCATTGACCGGGGCGATGAACCTTTCTTTAACAAAGACCTTACGGTACGCAACAGGCTCTGGCGTTTTTTAGAGGATGAATTAAAAACTACCGTGGTTGCCTCCGCAGCGTACCAGCACAAGTTTAAGCAAGCCGGGCATGTACTCAACATCGGTTTTAACTACACCTTTCACCGGGAGGATGAGAAGTATAATTTTGAAAATATACTGCCTTCATTTACAGGATTGGATTCGTTTAAACTACTTTCAGACGAGCATGTAGCCGATTTAAATATTGATTATGTGAAGCCGCTGAAACATGGCCGTTTGGAAGGTGGAATTAAATTTCGCTACCGGAATATCCCCACCAATATGCAGTTTAAACCCGGCGTAAATTCGCCATTGGATACCAGTGCAGGCGGCGCAGCTACCTACACAGAAACCATTCCGGCCCTGTATGGCAACTATGTTTTTGAAAGCAAAAAGCTGGAAGCTGAAATTGGTTTAAGGGTGGAGTATGTAGACCTTAAATACAAAGTAAATCCCAATCACAATACCTACAAAAGCGATGGCTATGATTATACACAACCGTTTCCGAATGTAAGGCTGGGTTATAAAATAAATGACCAAAATAAACTATCGTTTTTTTACAACAAAAGAGTAGACCGGCCCAATGAGGTTGACATCCGTATTTTTCCAAAATATGATGATGCCGAAATTGTAAAAGTGGGCAATCCTGCGCTGCAGCCACAGTTTACCAGTTCGTATGAATTGGGCTATAAAACCAATCTTAAAAAAGGATATTACTACGCCGCCCTGTACCACCGCAGCACCACCGGAACCATTACCCGGATTGCCACGCAGGCACCACCGCAAACCATCCTCTACAACGTCTTTCAAAATGCCGGACGAAGCAGCAATACCGGTATTGAAATGGTATTGCAGCAGAACGTTTCAAAAGTATTTTCTTACAACAGCAATGTGACGATTTACAAAGCGGTGGTAGACGCATTTACGGTCGTAAACAAATACCCGGTTACGTCCATCTATTCGGCTCCTAAGCAAACCATTACTTCCGGCAACATTAAGTTCAATGGTATTTTTCATTTTGCAAAACAAACCGACTTACAAATTACCGCTATTTACCTGGCACCCGATCTTATCCCACAGGGAAAAATCAGCTCCCGATTTTCAGTAGATGCCGGCATCAAACGCTCCATACAAAAAGGAAAAGGCGAGCTGTTTTTAAATGGCACCGATTTGTTCAATACGCTGCGTATAAAAAAGAAAATAGATGGCAATGGGTTTACACTCACCAGCACCGACTATTACGAAACTCAGGTTTTTAGAGTGGGGTACACGTTCAAGCTTTAATAACCGTGAGTGTAAAAACTGGCAGGTAGTTAGCCAATTGCAGGCTTCTTTGGTTCAGCTCCGGCATTTGACGGTCTTGATACGAAGAAGAGACGAAGAAGTCACGAAGAAGGTTTGGTAAAATCAGCCAATCGAAATTGCTTTTTTTAATCGATGGATGTTGCTTATTTAGGCATGCGATGGTGCTGCTGAAAAGAACCGAATTTGTGATACAATTTTCGCTCACTTGCAGCCATGTTAGAAAAACAGGTCAGGAATCGGTTCGCAAATAAATCCCGTAGATCGAAAACAACTGGCAAAAAATATGCGCTTTGTTTCTATACAATTGCGTAGCTTTCATTCTATATTAATTTTTACAAAGTATTTTTTTTGGTGAACCCCGGATGTAGCTTTTGATTCTTGTGCCGGGTCTGCTGCGAATTATTTTCAATGCGAATGGCATCATTTAAAATTTATCAATTTTTAAAACCTGGGATATGAAAAGAAATAAATTTATTGCATCGCTGATTACTTTAGGCAGTGCGCCCCTTTTATCATTTTCGCAAATCAAAAGCAAATTAACCAGAAACGGGAAGGGCTTTAAAGTAAATGCCAATGAAGGCAGGATTCACGGCCATATCAAATTAAAAGGAGTCAACTCAAATATACTTGATGTGAAAATATCAGGAACGGACACAGATGGCGATTTGGCAATATTTGAACAAACGTCCCTTTCCCCCGGAAGAGGAACACCGTTGCATATCCATCACTTTCAGGATGAAGTATTTTATGTAATTGAAGGAACATACTACTTCCAGGTAGGTGATGAGCAATTCAATTTAAGTAAAGGTGATAGTATTTTTTTACCACGAAAAGTACCCCATGCATGGACGCAGGTTTCTGAAAAAGGAAAAATGACGGTGATATTTCAACCCGCAGGAAAATTAGAAGAATTCTTTGTTACGATGTCGCAACTTGACCATGAACCAACGCAGGCTGAAATGGCCAAAATTTTTATCGACAATGACATGGAAATTGTTGGGCCTCCTTTAAAAATGAACTAATGCGATTTGTCAACTGATGAATAGGGGAAAACGGGCAGCCGTTTATATTCCGATACAACTAAGCTTAATTCCCTTTTATAAATTTCACAACAGCCTGCACCAATTCCGTTTTAATCGGTTCGTTGGGAGTTGTATTGTATAATGCAATGTTTTTAATTCTATCTGCCGGAGCATCTTTTAACAGATGGCTCATCCCTTCTACTATCAGCAGTTCGCTTTGTTTGCAGGCTTCATGCAATTGGTTGGCATCGGCTACGCTCACCTGAATATCTGTTGTGCCGTTTAAAATCAGCACCGGAATTTTGAGCTTCGCAATTTCAACCCGGGGATCATATTGAAACCAGTCGATCAAATAAGGTTGAACAGATGGGCGAAACAGGCTATACATTGCAGGAGGCACATTGCTCAACCTCTTTCCGGCTGCCAGTGAATCCAGTCTGGGTACATATAAATCCTGTATGCCTTGTGGCTGGGACGACAATTGTTTTTTAATGATGTCTGCTGCGGGTATGCCGGATCCGGCAACAGAAATATATTTGGAGGCGGCTGCTTTTTCCGAAGCAACCATACCAATCAGCGAGCCTTCGCTATGGCCTAAAACAATGATGCCATTGAAACGGTTGTCGGTTCTCAAAAATGTGATCCAATCCGCTGCATCATTCACCATATCTGTAAACCTGAGGTCTTCCTCCTTGGTGCCTGCATCCTTGCTTTCAGCGATGGATCGCTTATCATACCGAACACTGGCGATGCCATATTGAAGTAAACTGTCGGCTAATATTTTGTACGAATTTGAATTGACACCGGCTATTGAATTGCCGTTTCTATCCGTTGGCCCGGAGCCGGCAATGATTAAAACCAACGGGAATTTTTTCCCCTTCAACGGCACCGAAAGTGAACCCCGGATTTTACCGGTTGCAGTTTGCAAGATAATATTGGTAGCAGTGGTAACGGTGTCCAATTTGGTTTGCGCAGTTACTACATAACTAAAAAATAAAAGCGCAAGCGTAGTAAATATTTTCATGAGTTGTTTTGAATTGACTAGGGAAAAATTAAAAAATGAAAACTGACGATTCTAAACTGAATTTGCCGATTTTTACAATAAGAAAAATTGTTGATGATCTTTTTTCTAATCATGCAAACTTACAGTCAATCGTTTTAACCGCCGTACAAAACATTCAATCAGTGATTTGTATAGTTGCCTGTTGTCAAATAAAACACTACTACAACTATCTGCTTAAAAAATTATTGCCGTAACAACAATGTTTAAATAAAACGCATTATTGAATCCCCAGTTTTTGAAACAATTGCACATATTCCGGATTGTTAGGATCCAGTTGTTGCAGTTTTAACCCCGACTGTTTTGCCTTTGCAATATCGTTGGATTGAAGGTAAACGAAGGTAATGGCATAGTATAAAATCGGATCGGAAGCGTTGATGGCAATGCCCTTTCGCAAAACCGTTTCGGCAGCTTTGTACCGACTGCCTTCATTTAGCAACAAACCATAATTATAATAAACCCTTGGGTTTTGAGAATTCAACGCAACCGCTTTGGCAAAAGACTTTTCTGCTGCAGGTTTGTCTTGCATTTCGTTGTAAAGCAACGCCATATTGTAAAAGATACGATCGTTTTTAGGATCGATGGCGGCGGCGGTTTGTAACTCCTGCAATGCCTGGGTATTTTTTCCCTGCAGGTTATATACCGTTGACAGGTTGATCCTTGCATAGTTCATCAGGCTATCTTTTTTTAGCCCCCGAACATAAAACTTTTCAGCGTTAAAATAATCCTGCAGCTTCAGGTAATGATCGGCAATCATCAGGTTGCCTACCGAAAAATCGGCCTGGTACAATAAGTAATTTTGCAACTCATTTCGGGCTGCTACAAACACGGATGCATACTGATCTGGTATTTGCTGCTGTGGTAGCGTGACATACAATTCGGCAGCAGCAATGCGAACAGCTCTAACTTTATCGGTCAACAATGGACCTGCTACAGTTCGCCAGGCTTCGGGATCAAAGTCTGTTAAACTTCTTAACGACCGGTACCGAACCTGTGCATCGGTATGGCGTAATGAACTGATCAGTGTGCTTAAACTATTTTGTGTGGGAATGCTACCGAGGTAATGAGCGGCCGTAGCTTTTATAATATTCGGTACGGCAGTATCACGAATCAATTTTATAAGGTGAGCCTCACTGTTAGCATCCACTTTGCTACCCGGTATAAGGTCATCTGCAAAATGATAGGCACGGTTGGCGCCATACCATTTTACCACCGCGTCGGCAGACCATTGCGCTGTTCGGTTGCTATGACAAGTAGCGCATGCATTGGGTGTACCATATTTAACGGTAAGATCGGGCCGCGGCACCCTGAAACTGTGATCGTGCCGCAGATCGTTGCCCATATAAATTTTACCGGGCATATGACAGCTTATGCAGGTAGCTGCCACCGAACCTTCGAAATGAAAAGTATGGGTGGGTGCATCATAGGTTTTTGCATGGCATTGCAAACAGGTTTGGTTGGCCACTTTTTTCAATTTGGCAGAATGCGGATTGTGGCAATCGCTGCATTTTACACCGCGGCGAAACATTTTACTTTCCAAAAAGGAAGTATAAATATAATCCTCATCATTCACCTGTCCGTCTGCATAAAAAAATTCATTGGTTGGAATCGCCGGGATATAATTGTCCAACAACTCTGTGCTTTGTATAGGTGAGGCACTGATATCTGTTTTGCGTGCATGACAGGGTGCACAAGTATTGATTTGCTCCGTCTGTCCTGAATTTTTAACCAGTTGCAGATAACTGCCCGGCACCTTTTCGCCGCCTTTATATTCGGCACCATTTACAAAATCAATGTGCGTTTTACCGGCACCGTGACAACTCTCGCAGCTTACATTGATCACATCAAAAGTGGTATTGTAAGTATCTGTCTCAATGTTGTAATTCTTTTGCAAATTGGTAGAGTGACAGGAAGCACACATGGTGTTCCAGTTTTGCGCATTGCCCGTCCAATGCAGCCAGTCGTGCGATGGTATTTTTTGACCCGGATATTGATGAAACCACTTTTTTTGTTTTACGTCCCAACTTGCTCTCGGCACCTGCATTCTTCCGCCGGGAAACTCAATCAGGTATTGCTGTAGTGGGGTAAACCCAAAAGTATATTTTACCTCAAAATCGTGGTTTTTGCCATCCTCCCCTTCTGTATTGATAAAGTACTTGCCCTCCTTTTTAAAGAAGCTGCTGGTAACACCATCGCTGGTGAAAGAGGTATTATTAAAATCTCCTTTCACCGTTGAATCTGTTGGCGGCTGCATGGCCATAAAATGGTGTGATTGCTCCCATTCATGGTACTCATTGGTATGGCAACTCTTACAAGCCTTGTCCCCAACAAATACATTTTTAACTTCTAAAGAACCAGTATGTTTTTCAGGGCCTGGACTGCATCGCTCTAAAACAACTGTGCCGGCAAAGACAAAAACCGCAATGGAGACCATAATCAAAATCGCAGACCTTTTAAATATAAAACGATATATGGTCAACATGAAAAAAAATCAATTAATATAAAGTATAATATTTTCAGCCGTACAATAAATGCAGGTAAAAAGTTGAAAATTCAAAAGTACGTGTTAGGCAGTTTAGGCGATCATTTTTATTAGAGGAAAGTGGCTGTGCAATGAAATTATTCACTACAAAGTAAATCCGATGGATTGTGATGATAGCAGGTCAAACACCGGCCTTGCAGGGCAGTGTTACCATTAGGCTGCGAAACCGGGCAGAAAGTATTTGTAGATCGTTTTGCAAAATGTTTTAAATTCAAGGGGGGCAGATCAGCTCCGGATTGCATATCCGGGAATGCGATGGCTGAACCCCTTTTTTATTTTAATGCCTGCGCATACTTTTTCAATCATTATCAGAAAAAGGATAGACAGATCAATCAATTAACCTGGTAAAAAAGTAAAGCATTCAAACGTAAGCATCAGTACTACCAGCCAACAATCCAACAATTCAACAATCACACATTCAACAATCACACAATCACACAATTCAACAATCAAACAGTCACACAATTTAACAATCAAACAATCAAACAATTCAACAATTAAACAATCACACAATCATACAATTCAACAATCACACAATTCAACAGTCACACAATTCAACCATCAAACAATCACACAATCGAACAATCCAATAATCCAACAATTAAACAATTCAACCAATTAAACAATTCAACCATCCGATAGCTATCAGATCAACAAAAAACAATCAATCAACTCACTCCGCCACAAAACTCGCCAGCGGTGCCATCTTTGCTTTATTAAAGGAAAGCATATTACCGTTGATGGTATAGTTATCTATCTGATCCAATACTTTCAAAAAAGCTACCTCAGTTGTCATTGCATCACATGCCATTCGTGTACTGGCTATTTTTTTAATGAGGATCAAACTACCGTCTTTTAATTCATACGAGCCCATCATGGTATTGCATCCGGCAAAGCCCTGCAGGCGATTGTCTTTTGCTTTCAGGATAATATGTATTTCCCTTTTACCTGGTTCCGCTTTTTCAACAGGTTGTCCGTTTAAAGCAAACAGTCTCCACTTGGTTTCCAACAGTGCCGCAGCCACATTCACACTAACCGATTCCACATTGGTTGTTTGCTTTGCCAAAATGTACTTATCAGCCAGAGTACCGGTAATTTTCTGGCCGGTCAAATCAAGTTGCCGCAGGTGATTTTCTCCCACAAAATATTGGTTGGGTCCATTGGAAACACCAGCCAGCTTGATGGTATTGCCCGCTACATCCCATCGAAATTTGCCTTGATCATTGGTTGAATTCGCCTCCTTTCCCAGATAGCTCGTCGTAATAATGTAGGTCAAATCTTTTTTAAGTGTTAACGCTGTTTCAATTCCTTCACAATCGGCGCAGGGCAGCACACCTTTGTAAATACCATCCCAATCTAAAGAGCTTACAGCGTTGTGGTGATCCTGTAGTGAAGTGGCTGTATCTGGTATCATGGACTCTTCAGTAACAGGTGTACTTTCATTAGAGGCTTCGTTGCAACTGGTAAAAAAAATGATTAGAAGTGAAATTGAAAAAAGAAGTAGTGGTTTCATATTGATTCGTTTTTAATGAGCTGCATTGGTTACTATTTATTTGGAAGAATGCAATGAGTTTTTTTTGACTACAATTTGTAAAAATAAATAAGATAAAATTGATGTTGAAAATATAGTTGAAAATATTTATCCTGTTTAAGGCAGTGTGGAATGGTAAACCTGTGTGATGCAAACCGGTCAAACCGGTCTGACCTGCGGTGCCGACCGGTTTACTTTAGACTTACAACTACTTCAAAAACTGAATACTTTTATCTACCACCGCCTGCATGGGTAAAGGCAAATCATCGCTGGTCCATGGATGCTTTCTTCCAAATACATGATCAGTTTCTACAGTAAATAATTCTGAAGTTGGTTGCCATTCTTTTAATTGAAAAGCAGTTTCAACAAGCACTGCACCGTCCTGTGTGCCATGGCAAATCAAGATGGGAATGTCCAGGTGTTGGATGGCATTTTTAATATCCAGCCGTTGCTGGTTTTGCTGATAATCCTGGTACAATTGGTAATACATTGGCATCTCCTGTTTGGTACGTCCATTGGTATAATATTGAACGCCTGTTTGTTTCCATTCCTCCATTCTGGCAGCAGACCAATTACCCCAGGGCGTTTTACATTCACCAATACCGGCCCAGGTGATTAGCTTTTTAACACGATTGTCTTCGGCCGATTGCAGGAGTGAAATACCGCCGCCCATGCTATGTCCGATCAAATAAACTTTGCTGGTATCCATCGCCGCATGAAAAGGATTTTCCGGTTCACAAACCCAGTCGATCACCTTCCTCAAATCTTCCAGTTCTTTGGTATAATTGTTTTGCCCAAAAGCTTCTAAATTGCCAAATTCTTCCGGCTGTTCGGGTGTGGTACCGTTGTGCGAAAAATTAAATTTTACCAACACAAAACCTGCGGTTGCAAAATGAGTGGCTACCAGATCGAAATTGCCCCAATCTTTAAACCCGTTAAAACCATGTACATAAATTACTACCGGCTTTGGTTGACCAGCTTCTTCAAAAAAAATATCCAGTCCAATTGGAAATTGATCGGCTCCGGCTATCCATCTGTTTTTTATACGTTGCATTGTGTTAACTATTGTAATTATTTGTAAATAAAAAAATCTTTAAAACAGCCGGATCAGGTAATTTTTTCAACTACTTTCCGTATATCCGCAGCTAGTTTATAAATGAACTCAATGTGCTCTTTCATGTCGTGATTGGTAGGCCTGCCTGCTAAAACAGAAGGCGTATAATTGACGGTAATCACCGGCTCATACGCATTGTCCATCCGATGCATACTATCTTCAAGCAGGGCGATGGAGCGATTCAATGGCTGCATGATTTCTTTCGTAACGATATTTTTCTCCTTGTGGATATTGATAGCAAACATACTGGCGATATTGGAAGACAGCACATTGTTCAACACCACAAATTCATTGATAGCTGCGGCGTTCTCCTGCTTACTCTTGGGCTCATTCAACATGCGGGTAAATGCTGCTGAAAGATTGGCAGCACTTACATACAATTCCTTTCTAACCAATTTGTATTCCAGCACAGTATATTCCTTTCCACTGAAAAAGTGTTTAAGTTTTTGAAGATAACCGATGTTAGCTTTTAATACGGCCATCATACCGGTATCCAGCAGTTTGGATTCCCAATGTGGAAATAAAAAATAGCTGGCAAAAAAAGCCAGTACAGAGGCGATGCCAGTATCCAGCACCCGTTCTTCCACGATGTTGATAAAGCCCAGTCCGAGGTAACTAAACAGGATCAAAATATAAGGCGTCATCATAATCACCGTAACGATATAATTGAGCCGCTGGAAAGTGTAAGTGCCAATCATAAAAAACACCATTAATGCAAGCAATGCTGCACGATCTTTTATGGTAGCGATAAAAATGATCCCCAACACTCCACCTGCAATGGTACCGGCAATCCGCTGAAAATTCCGTTCTTTGGTAACGCTGTAACCCGGCTTCAATATGAAGACAATGGTGAGCAATATCCAGTAACTGTGATGTCCGTACGAAATCATTTCAACAATGATAAACCCCAGTAAACAAGTAATCATCATCCGCAAGGAATGACGAAATACAGAGGAATCCAGGCTAAGGTTATTGCGAAAAACAGCGTAACTGATTTCCTGGTGAGATACAAATTTTGAGTAATCCGTCTGCTTGCCGGAATGCTCTTTTATGTTAATATCCCGAACAAAATAACTGCCGATGGTATTGGCCTGTTCGCCGATCTTTCTGAGGTTAACCAATATCTTTTTCAATACCAGGTTACTGGCATTCTCCATCTTTGTAGCATCAATTTTTTCCTTTAGCTCATTGAGTGCAGGTAATAAATCAAACTGCTTTTTATATGGCAAATTTGATTGTATGGACAGTCCGGCCTTATCCAGTTCATCCGCAATATTTTTTATCAGGTCAGCAATTTCGGGCAGAATGCCAGTGGAAGCAAACCGCTCTCTTAGCATATTATAATCGTACCAGCTCGCAATGATCTGTTCATATAAATCAACCGCATCTGTAAAAGCGATCAGCAATACCTGCCCGGTAGGATTGGTATCTTTTACAATCTCTTTGCTTTTAAATAAAATCTGCCTCACTTCATCCTGCGCTTCATTTACCACTACCTGCTGTGCCAACAGCTTTTTATATTCCTCCTGCACATTTTTATCAATGTCGTATAAGTCTGCTTTTATCAGGAGCAATTTGGAGGTTTCATGAATACAGTTGCCCAGGGACCGTTGCGCCTGCCGGTAAGGTGTTACCAGATAAAGCGCCAAAGCCACCAACATATACCAAACGCCGCCAGCCAATATCAGCAACGAATCAATTAAAACGGCTTTTGCAGGTAGCACACTATCCATTCTCAATATCATGATGAGCAGCGCTGCAATACCGATGGCAGAAGCCCGGGTACCAAACACTGCAAACATGGTAAAGAAGAAGGACGAACCCAATATTAAAAGGCCCAGTAAAATGGTAGAATGGGTAGCAAAACCGGTAATTAAAGCCATGGCAAAAATGAACAGGTTGCAATACAGCATGCCATTGAACTTATGTTCCATCGGGCCGGGTGCATCGCTGATGCTCACACAGAGTGCGCCGGTTGAAATCAACAAACCAAGATCAAGACGCCCAAAGTATGAACCGATGATGGCTGGCAGTAAAATCTCTAAAGTAATGCGTGTACCATCCGCAAGGTGCTGACTGAAGAGAAAATATTTTATATGTTGCGTTGGTGCTTTCATTTTTTAACTACAGGCTTTCAAATAAAATACCATTCCTGCAAGATTAATGCATCCCTGGTTACTATTACCGAAAATATACAAATTATTGATTGGGTAATAACGAAATAGATTGGGTTGCTAAGCTTTATTTAGATGCTTTCAATTAAGCAGAGATTTTGCGAAGGTTGGCAACCCTGTGGCTTACCCTTATTACTTAATGGATGTAATCGGATGGGGTGAAGGATTTACAATGCTTTCTTTTGATACAAGGGTTGCCAACCTTTTTAGAGTCTTTCGATTCAGCAGAGCATTTGCAAAGGTTGGCAACCCTGTTGGATAATCTTATGAATTGATGGATGAAATCTGATGAGGAGAATGATTTACAATGCTTTCTTTCGATACAAGGATTGCCAACCTTTTTAGAGGCTTTCAATTCAATAGAGTATTTGCGAAGGTTGGCAACCCTGTGGGATAATCTTATGAATTGATGGGTTTAATCTGATGAGGTGAATGATTTACAATGCTTTCTTTCGATACAAGGGTTGCCAACCTTTTTAGAGTCTTTCGATTCAGCAGAGCATTTGCAAAGGTTGGCAACCCTGTGGGATAATCTTATCCCTTAATGGATGTATTCTGATGGAGTGAAGGATTTACAATGCTCTCCTTCCATACAAGGGTTGCCAACCCTGTGGCATGAATTAACCAGCTTCTTTTCTGGTTTTACATCCCCTTTTTCCATGATTTTTTCTAATTGTATAAATATCCTGTTTTTAAGGGATGAATTTGTATCGGTGTCTACCTCATATTTACAAAATAATAAATACTAAACATGAGAAAATTATTATCAATTATTTTGCTTTTTTGCTGCTTCAATAGTAGCAATGCACAAAATGTAGGCATTGGCACCACCACTCCGGGATTCCCATTAAATTTTACAAGCACTATTGGGGATAAAATTTCATTATTTGGAAATACTGGTAACCATTATGGTTTTGGTATCCAGGGCGGGTTGCTACAGATACATTCAGATGCCGCCGCTGCAAACATTGCTTTTGGATATGGCAGCAGTTCAAACTTTTTTGAACGTATGCGTATATTAAATGCTGGCACAGATGGTATGAGTCTGAATGGAAGATTGCTGCTTAAAAATGGATCCCTCCCCCTGGATGTAAATCAAACACCCGGCGTTTGGTTGTTTAAAGCCGACAATAGCGGATTGCTTGGTTTTATGGGCACGCAAAATAATCAGAATATCGGGTTCTTCGGCGGCACGGCAAATGGTGGATGGGGCTTTACCTACAATGGCCTTAATAGCAGGGTAGGCATAGGTACCAGTAATCCTACTTCCAGCTTAAATGTAAATGGACAGATTACAGTTGACCAAAAGAATTTTGGTGGCTATGGTGGTTTGTTATTAAAAGGCAATGTTCCCGGTTCTAACTATCCCAATATAGCTTTTACCGTAAAGAATAATGCTGCCACTAGTGCAGACGTTGTTGCCGCAATGATACAGGGTGATTTAGTAAATAATGCGGCAGGAAATGAAACCATTGATTTAATTTTTTTAACCTCCAACAAAGGTTTGGGCGGGCTTTCAGAAAAACTGCGGATAAACAATAATGGCAACGTAGGTATTGGTACAGCTAACCCTAATGCCCCATTGGCTTTCCCGCCATCACTGGGTAAAAAAATCACCTTGTATCCGGGTGCAACAGGCGATGCCGGGTTTGGTATGGCTGGCAACCGGTTGCAGATATACGCAGATAACTCCGCTGCCGATGTAGCTATAGGCTATGATGTTGCAGGAACTTTTAATGAAAGGTTTGCAGTGAAACCGTCGGGTGCGCTAGCTATTAACGGAAACACCGGTGCACTTAATACAATACTCACCAGCGGTGGTGGAGGCTCTCCGCAATGGCAACCCGTCAGCAATTTTGTTAAGGCTGCAGCTATGGCCGAAGTTACCTATTTGATTACATCGAATTTGGCTGCAGACATTCCTGGTGCAAGTTTTCAAATTACCGTACCACTAGCTGGCAAGCTGGTAATTTGGGCTGCTACCACCAGTACGTTGATTTGCCCGAATCCGCTTGGGCCCTGCGACTTTGCCCTGTACATAAAAACATTTTTAAACAACAGTGATGTGGATACCTGGTATATTCACCCGCAAACACAACTCACCCAGCCATTCTATTCGGCTTCAATGGGGCCTTTAGTGCTAAATGTTAATGCTGGTACACATACTATTAGATTCCGGGAGAAATTGAATAGTATCACTCTGCCACCTTCCATCAAAATATCAGCGTATGCACAGTTTATTGCGGATTAAAAAGTAGTGGACGCTCATTAAATTCGATAATACCCGTTATTGCTTAAATAAAAAAATATCCTGTTTTTCAGGTATAGGTAATTAGCTAAAATATAAACATCTTACAGGCAAATAATTATATGAAATATTCGCTGTTACTTTTCTTTTTTTCTATATAGCGGCAAATCTGCATGTCCAAATCTGCAGTTTTGATGTATTCACCTATACTACACTAAATTTTTTTACGAATAGTGAATTGCATTTAAGTATGTATTGGAGCCTTAAAAATAATGATACAAGTTTTTGTGTTATCAGCATTTAAAAAAGCGAGTCAGCTAAAAAAGATGTGATAAAAAATGTAAGCTGCAGTGGGTTGAATATGCAGTGACGCCATTGAATAGAGCCTAAAAATCTGTCAAAATTCTTACAGAATAAATGAGGGAAAGATAGGCTTCTACCAGGGTTGCGGGAAATCTTTATCACAATAAAAAGAAGTGTATGGTGATGATACTTGTATTTAGAAAAAATAAAAATAGCTGCCTGTGCAGTAATTGTTTTTATCGACACCTTTTTTAGACCCCGGTAAAAAAAATTACAAACCTTCACTTAAAAAATATAAAATGAAAAAACAATTATTAGTCTCTTGCTGCTTGCTGCTTTTAACAGGTATTACTATTGGCCAATCCAAACAAAAGCAAATAGCAAAGCCGGTAGTTCATCAACTACAAAAACTCTTAACCGGTATTGATTTACCTTATAAAATTATAAACGATAGCCTGGCAGCTATTCCTTACGAAGGAGACAATATTCCGTCTTACCAGGTGATTATTCAAAAAATAAGCGACCTGTATATTATTTATACAAACCTCAGCGAAGCCTTACCCGATAAATTAACAGAAGCACAATACAAATACCTGCTGCAGCGAAACGACCATTTTGATATTGTTAAAATTGGACTTGGAGAAGATGGCGTTTTCTATTTAAGATCCGACCTGTATAAAGTTACAGCCACTACCCCCATACTCAAACGCATCATTACCCAGGTGGCCAATGTTGCCAATATAATTGCAGGCGATTTAAAATAAAAGATGGTGTAAACGCCATTGATTGAATTTTGAATAGAGATAATATGAATGCCACTAACACCCGGTGAAAGACAAGGCTGAAAATTTTTTAAAGAATAAAGATGATATGAAAAAAGAGTTTTTCTCTCTACTATTTTATTTTGCTACTGCACATGTGCTAGCCCAAAATACATTTTTTGTAAATGGTGTTTTTATTGCACCGCCAGGCACAAGCATTGTTTTGCAAAATAACAACATCGACAACCTTTCATTGATTGCAAAAAAAGATACGGTTGAAGCAGGTATCAATATTTTCAAATTTCCGAAGTCACTTGTAAAAGCTGCTAAGTACAATATCTCTGTTAAATCGCTTACATCCGGAATGGCCACTAAAATAACCAATGGGCAAGGCGTGTTGCCAATACCCGGAAATGGGATTAAGGTGGAATGCGATTATAAATTTGACCTGATAAGCCGCAGTACAAACAATACCAACTTTAGTAGTTTTTATGAAAGCGGTATGCCTGCGGTAGCAGGCGCTAATGGGGAAGATGGACGTTATGTTGCATTTATGTCCAACGCTGCTGGCTTTTGTGGCTCAACCGGAAAATACCGCCAGCTTTTTTGGCGGGATAGAAATACCGGCATCACAAAAATGATCAGTGCAGCCGAAAACGGCGAAGCAGGTAATGGAGACAGTTACGCCCCATCTATGACACCCGATGGCCGCACCGTAGCTTTTGAATCGAATGCGACCAACCTTGTTGATGGAGACAAAAATAGGGTGAAGGATATTTTCGTGTGGGATAGTAATACTGGTAAAATAAAACGGGTAAGCGTTGGTGCTGATGGCATAGAAGCTAATGGTGAAAGTTTTGAGCCATCTATTACAACAGGTGAAATTGCATATACCTCTTCAGCTACCAACCTCGTTCCAGGAATGGAAAAATCATCTATGGCTAATGTATTTTGGCGCAACCTGATTACGGACGAACAAAAACTTTTAAGCATAGAATATCAAACAAAAAAACCGGCAGGTGGTTCAAGCCCATCTATCAGTATGGTTGCAGGCGACAGCACAAAAATTGCATTTAATTCCTCTTCACCCAATTTAGTACCCGGCGATAAAAATAATTTGTGGGATATTTTTTTGTATAGCAAAAACAACCCGCTTAAACGCATCAGTCTTACGTATAATGGGCAAGAAAGAAACCAGGGAAATGAGAGCAGCACCCGTGGTGTAAGGCCCTCTATCTCAGGCGATGGCCGCTACGTTGCATTTGCCACCACTGCAACCAACATGGTACCCGATGATAAGAATAATGCGCAGGATATTTTTGTAGCAGATACCCAAAAAGATACAGTGATACGGGTAAGCGTTGATTCAAAAGGTGTAGAAGGCAATGGAGATAGCCCTATCGGACAAGGACAAAAAATTGCCATAAGTTATGACGGACAATGGACTGCTTTTAATACCAAAGCAAAAAATCTTGGAGCACCGGATTATAATTTTTTTATGCACCAAAGTTTTACAGGTGAAACGAGACCCGTTACTACCGGCAAAGATGGATGTATAACCACACAGCCGGTCATGTCTGCCAATGCAAGTTATGTGGTGTTTGGAATGTGTCCTAAATTGGATTCCAGGTTTCCTGCGAGTGGAATTTTTGCAGCCTACACTACTATTGCTGGAACAAGGTTCGGGGATACAAATACATTACTTAAAAAATAAATTATTCTGCAAAAAATTTCAATGGCTAAAATCACTTCAATGAAAAAATATCTTTTAACAAGCGGCATTTTATTGTTAGCAGGATTTGTATTTGCACAACAGCCAAAAAGAAATCAAAAAGAAAAAGAAAAATCTTCTCAAAGCCAAATGAATAAGGCGATGGAAGATGCTATGAAAGATATGAGTGAGGAAGAAAAAACAGAAATGAGGGAAATGATGAGAAGCGTGATGCCGGAGATGACTGAAAAAAAATCAACAGTAGCTGACTATCCCGAATTTACGAGCAACAAACAATTGGTTCCTAAAAAGGATGTTGGCAGAATTTCATCCATACCAAAGAAGGAAATAACCCAGGTTGATATGAGTTTGTATGCCAGAAACCTCTATAATAAAATAATGGTTAAAGGAGATGCGGCAGAAATTGCTATTATAAAAAAAATAATTGCGCAAATGCCAAAAGCAAATGCTTTGGGAAGTGCCGCAATTCTCTGCATGATGCAGGGGCATCCGCAGGCAGCCATGGCATTAAGTATGAAAGCAGTGCAGGGCGACCCTGCAAATGCCAACTGGCAAAATAATATGGCTTCGTTGCTTACACAATACGGTTATCCGGAAACGGCAATTCCGATATTAAGGAAATTACAAACCGAATTTACTGGCAACAGTACCGTATTGAATAACCTGGCCTATGCCTGGTTGGGTTTGGGGGAAACCGATAGCGCAAAAGTTTTTGCAGGTTATGCCATCAGGGCTAATTCCAATCATCCCGATGCAAAACTATGTGGCGGCTTGATGGAAGAATTAAATGGCGATCCTATAAAAGCAACGGAGAAATATGTTGAGGCGATGGAAGATGCAGTGAACCCCTTTACTGAGCAAATGATTAAAAATAACAACGGGCAAGAAAAATTAGAAAACCTTGATTATGAAAAAATAAAACGCAGCATTACAATTTATGAGTTTTTCCCAAAAGATTGGATAAAAATCCCCAAACTATCAGACAATGTTTCCGGATTTGAAACAGACAGGGGCATACAAAATGGTTTTGGAAAAATGATTGTTAACCTTCAGGACAAAATTGACGAACTTAAGAATGCAAGTGAGGTGGAATTTGATGCATTATCGGATAAAGGCGAAGATGAATTTACAAAAGAAATGATGAAGGAATCTATGAAAGGCCTGAACACCATGAGTATGACTGCTGTAAATATTATGAACGTATTGCAAAAGCATCTTGTAAAAATGCAAGCGGAAAATATACAAAAGCAATTGGCATTCACGGAAGAAATTGATAAAAAAAGAGCAGAAATGACCAGGTTTGAAAAAAATGATAAATGCCCGGATTACGACCGCAAGAACAACGAGTTTATGGCCTATGCAAATCCTTTAATAAGGCAATTTCATGCTAATCAAATTGAAGAGTTCCGTACATGGATCAATGCTTTTTGCACCTGGATCTGGTACATTGCCGGCAACCCAAAAAATACAGTAATGACAATGTGTTTAGCATGGGCAGCATCCATCACAGAATTTTATGCAAATGCCGTCCATGATCAGGAAACTTTTGCCAAATCATGTGTTAAGAGTAGTGGCGATGGAGTTGCCAATATTGCCACTCCGGATATACCCAATTTTGCCTGCCCCGTTGTAGTTAGTATTCCAGTAGGTGCGGAATGGCGACAATTAAGTAAATCATCAAAAAATTTTAACAATAATTCAACTGGCATCAAACAAAATGCTAACAATCCTGTACCCAATACGTCTATTGCATATGGTATAGGCAATATGATTGCCCAGCCGGGAAAAGCGCCATTTATTAAAACTGCCAATGGAAACTTTAGTCCTTCAATGATAAACAGTACGGATGATGAGCTTACGCCTTTATCCAAAATACCACTTGACGAATTATCACCGTTATCAAAACTACCAAAAGATGAAGACCTAAATCCATTGCCAAAAATACCTCTTGACGATTTAGCGCCATTAACCGACCTCAAAAAAAGCAAGCTCGCCAGGGAACTGTTAAAAAGTATGATGAGTGCTGACTGTAATAAAAAGAAAACACCTAAAAAACCAAGAAAATTTATAGTTGGCGTTGGTGAACTTGAATATGAAACACCAATAATAGAATTTATAGTCGGGGTTGGAGAACTTGAATATGAAACACCAATAATAGAATTTATAGTTGGCGTTGGAAAAATTATAATTCATCCACCCACATCAAAGGAAAGCGGAAGTTTTGGAGAAACCATCCCCTTAAAGTCCGGGGATTTAAATGAAGTATTTACCGCCGAAGACGGAAGCACTTTTGTGTTCGGTGTTGGAGAAATAAAATTGGATGAACCTAAAAATAAATCTGTATCAGATGTGATAACCAAAGACAAAAAATTTATTGAACTTAAAAGTAATATAGATCATTACAACAACAATGGCTTGCAACCTAGCATCAGCAGCGGTTTGCAGGCACCAGGTACATTTACACCCAACAAAACATTATTTCAGTAATAAAACAAAACACATGAAACACATTGTAACATTCTTGCTACCCTTACTGCTAACACTAAACCTGCAGGCACAGTTTTTAAAAAAATTAAAACAAAAAGCACAAGATGCTATTGAAAAGACTGTAGAAAAACCTGATAAAAGCAAGCAAGAGGAAGCCTCTACTGCCACTACTGACGTTGCTAAAGTTGGGGCACCGGATTTAAAAGTGTACAGCAAATTTGATTTTATACCCGGCAGCACCATTTTGTATTTCGATAACTTTGAAAAAGACAATATCGGTGAAACACCAATGGGATGGATTACCTCCAATTCAGCCGAAGTGGTTACCATCGATGGATTGGAAGGCAATTGGCTAAAGATGGCATCAACCAGCTCAAGACACATTACCCGCAATAAAAAACAATCCTGGGGTAACAACTTTACGGTAGAGTTTGATTTACTGATGGTAAAAAAAGAGTATGATCCCCGTGTTGATATTTCACTGATGAACTCAGGCGGCAACCTGGTAACGGATGAAATTATTTTGGATAATTTAAGAAATGATAAAGCGCCCATCCTCTTTAGCTCAATCCTGGGAAATGGAGGTAAGCAATCAAGGGCTGCACTTTACTCTCAGGATAAACGGTTATCCGATAATATGAGTGCAAATCTGGCTTACAACAATACTACTCCTGTTCATATAAGCATGTGCGTACAGGGCAAGCGGTTCCGAATGTGGTGGAACGAAAACAAGGTCTATGACCTTTCGGCTATTAATGAAGAATACCTGCCCAATCAGTTAGGTTTTTCATTCGGGCCTGTAGGGGGCTCCGAAATTTTTATCAGCAACATCAGGGTTGCCAAAGATGTGCAGGATACCCGTGCCAAATTTGAAGAAGGAAAAATTGTAAGTAATTTATTATTCTTTACCGGCACTGCCAAACTGCGGCTCGAAAGCATGGGGTCTTTGCTTGATATTAGTAAAGTATTAAAAGATGTTACTGCGCCGGTAAAGATAGTAGGGCATACAGACAGCGATGGTGATGATGCCGCTAATCAAAAACTTTCTGAGCAACGGGCAGAAACAGTTAAAAGCATTTTAGTAAAAGAATATAAGATCGATGAAAGTAAACTAACCGTAGAAGGCAGGGGCGAAAAGCAGCCGTTAGCCGACAATAAAAATGCAGAAGGTAAAGCACAAAACCGCCGGGTAGAATTTATTTTTAAACCGGAGGCAGACGTATACGTAAAACCATCCGGCGTACCCGCTGATAAAACAGTCCCTGCTTCAAAAACCAGCAAACCTGCTGTTAATGCCGGCAATCAACCTGGTGCTGTAGCTGGAAACCTTGCAGTTGTAAAATTGCAAAGCAAAATTCTTACTACCAGTTTGCCCTATGCTCAGTTTATGAAATCATCAGATAATAAGTACACATTTACTGCAAGTAAGGAAGAAGGAAACAGTAAGGAAAATTATTTCAAAATAGAACTGGAAACAGTAAATACGAAGCTAAAACCTGAAACTTTTAATTTTGATCAGGTTAATCGAAAGAACCCCTTGTACGGAACTAAAAAGTTCTCTGAAATCAAAAAGACAGAAGCGGTTTTATTTTATGGCAATGCAGTGAAGCCTTACATTCAACGGTTTTCTCCAATTATAGCAAATGGGCATATGGCAACTTTCTTCTCTGAATCTCTGGATGAAAAATTACCAGCGGCATCCCCCCTTTGCAAATTGGTAATAGAAAAAGTGGAAGATAATAAAGTCAGCGGCTATTTTGTGTTTGGCAATATAATAGAAGGCCTTAAATCCATTACGAAAGGTGACGGTATGCAGGTGACATATACAAACGGATTTGCCGGAGAGATGAAATGCAGTTTTTTAAATGTACCCTTGTATTAATTTTAATAAATATTGAATTTTAATAATTTAAAGAGTTAAAAAATTTTTCTGTAACAATTTATTATACAGCAAGAAAGACGTTCTAATTATTATAAAATGAAAAAAAATGATTAATCGTTCGTGTGCTGGTTTTTTCCAAATAAATTGGAAGAGGTCGGTGGCTCTAACTTTTTTTGGAAAAGTTATTTTGCTAAAATATACAATGCTCTTCTCTGCGGTTTTACTATCCCTTGCATCATTTGCACAGGATTGCAGCAAAGAATTATTGTTACAAAAAGCCGGCGTTTGGAAAGCAAATCCGCAAGGCTCCACCTTTGGCATAGCTACTGCTGATCTTGTAAAACAAAAAAAAGTAGTGGGCGCTATACACGCCATGATACAATCAAAATATTTGCCCATGGGTGTAGAAGCTGGTTTTAACGGATCCTATACAAGGGCTGAAGCTAATATGGCAGGTAATGGCTATTACTATTCGATTATACCGAAAAATTATTACTGCGATGGTGATATTATCAGGAAAGCACACGAAACCTCCACCCTTTTTTCTATCAACGCTAATATGTTCAACGCTGAAATTTATGATACCGCACAGGGAGACAGGTTATTAGGGGAAGGCTTTAATGTAATGCAAGATATGCCTGTTGAAAAAGATGGTTATTGGTTTTTTAAGGAAATAGATGCCGGCCTTGGATTTGGCATGACGGGTAAAAGCGGCACCTGGCTGATTACCTACGATGGCAAACTACCCTATACTTATGTAACTAAAAAAGAGTTTTTAGAAAAAAGAAGAAAGGCGCTGCTAGAGCTAATGAATATGTCGGCATCAGGCATTGAAGAAACACTTAAGAACAATGAAATTACCAAAGGATTTAAAGAAACAGCATACAAAAATGACCCTGCCAAATTAGAAAAGTATATGAAGATGGATTACCGGCAAATTAAGGAGCGGTATGAAAAATTTTTGGCAAATAACGAAAAAGATTTTAAGCCGGCATTTGATAAAATTGATGCGCAATTGAAAATGCCTGCTGCAGAATTAAATCAGCAGGCTATTGTTACAACAGATCCGAAAGACCATTTATCTTACCTGTTTACTGATTATGATGATCCCTTTGGAAAAATACTGATCAAACCAAACCCTGGTTATTTCAATAAAAAACTAGCAAGATCATCTCCACAATTTTTTTGGGTATCCATAAGATACAACCACAAAGAACCAATTGCAACAAAGGTTAGGGAAGACATAATGAAAGCCATTGATTTTGCAGCATTGAAAAACATGCTGGGTAAATAAATTTATTCAAAAAATAATTCTAAGGAAGAATAATTGTTAAGTCACTTTATAAAATTAATTTAATGAAAAGGTTGCTGTTTGTATCAATCCTCTTGCTGACTTTGGCTACTCCATTTGCACAACCGCCAAAGCCTAAACCAAAGCCAAAAGAAAAACCTCAAACAGAAATGGAGAAGATGATGAAAGAGGCACAGATGGAAATGGATAATACGGATCCGGAAACATTACGTATGCTGGACAGTATGGGCATCAAGAGGCCATCGTTTAAAAATGTGCCCAAGGTGAATGATGCGCAAATGAAGGAAGCTGAAGAAAATGAAAACAGAATTATTCCAAAAAAAGATGTGGATAGAATAGCAGCCATACCAAAAACTGTAACCGATGGCCGTATGGGTGCGTATATTACTTCTATTCAAAATAAAGCGGCCACACTGCTAAAAATTGAAGTAAAAAACATGGCAGAAAAAATTTACGGTTATATAAAATCAAAAAGTAAAAACAGTGCTGAAGCAGGCAACATGGCCACTGGATTATGGATGGCCGGCAAGCTCGAAATTGCTTATTACACCTTGGGGAAAATTTGTGCAGATGAACCCACCAATACAGATAACCTCAGCAATTATGGCTCCATGCTATCCATGTTAGGTGCACAACAATTAGCTATTCCCATTCTTAATAATCTCAATACAAAATTCCCCAAAAACAGCACCTTACTCAACAACCTGGGCCAGGCCTGGTTTGGGCTGGGTGACATTGCAAAAGCAGAAAAATATTTAGACAGCGCCATTCGGATATACGCTTATCATCCACAGGCTACTTATACAAAATCATTTATTGAAGAAAGCAAGGGTAATAAAACGGAAGCCGTTAATCTTGTAAAAAAATCAATTCTTCATTCTTATTCTGGAGAAAAAGAAGACCGCTTACGCAACATGGGACATAATTTTACCGCCAAAGAAGTTTCGCTTCCCAAAAACACGAAAGCAGATCCATTAAATCTTGGTGGTTTTGTAGCACCTCCTTTTCCAATGTCAGTTGATCAATGTATTGCAATGGAGCCTGTATGGGCAGCTTACCGCCAGCAACTAAATGATCAGTTAGCTGCTTTGAGATCCATGTTGGACGATGCGTTACAGCTTGCGGAAAATAAGGAGCAAAAAGAATTAAACGAAGTTACTGCTAGAATAAAAGCATCCTTGAATGGAGGCAACCCACGGCGTTTGCCTAGTTTGGTGCCAATACATGCCAGTGCAGCATCTCTTAAACAACAAGAAGTATCGGAAGAATACGGACGCAGAATGACCAGTTTTGGGGAAAAAGTAAACTCATTTTTTCCAGAAACAGCAGTGCCGTTACTGAAAGAATATGAAAATTCGATGGAGAAACTGCGTGAGGAAGATTTAGAACAAACCGGCGAACATAAGCCCAACAAAGATTTTTGTCCGAAGTACAAAGAAGTAAGCGACAAATATCTGGTTGCTTACAATGGAGCAATAGAATCCTTTTATAAAGAATATCTCGATATGAAAAAAAAATATCTGAATGAAAGTACACACTGGCAAATGTATTCTTTATGGCCGGAGAGATTTGAAGTCAGTAAACTGCTTGCCAAAATTGAATGGCTTACTGCACTACTTGCTGAACCTCCAATTTCATTCGAATCAATAACAACATACAGATGTGCAAAGCCACCAATAGGAAAAGAAGGCCAGCTTTCAAAGTTTGATGATGTGGCCTGCCAGTACAATGATACCCTGAATTTAATAATAATAAAGTTTACAAACAATTGCAGCCGCATGACCAGTGAATTTGATTTTTTGTTTCTAAGCTATGTAAGAAAAGACGATTTTGAACGGGCAGAGGATGATACATATATCAGCAGCACTTACAAAATAAGCGCTGAGGCTGGAAAAGATTTAAAAGCAGGCCCGCTGAAAGTAGAAGCAAAAATTGCTGGTGGTATTGAGTTTGAATTTGGACGGGAAGGCATAGAGGATGTAGCGCTAATTGGAGAAGTTAAGGTGGGTGCAGGTACAGGCATAATGGATGAGGACGAGAAGTCGGGTTCACCAGGAATTGGAATAGCAGGGAAAGATGCTTTTCCTACCACTGTGGAAGCAGGTGTAGAAGGTCGCATCAGCATCATTAGCGGAAAGGGTTCTGTGTCAGGAACTGGTATTTTAAAAGGAATTAAAATGGCTGACTGGTAAAATTTCTTTAAAACAAGTGTAAGTTTATAGAGCAAATTCCTTTGCAAGAGGCAGGTGATTAGTAAAATCAAAAAACGAACGAAATAATTTTGATTAAACCGAATAAAATGAAAAAAATAATTATTCTGGCACTCCTTGCAGCTAACCTCACTTCCTACGCCCAAATTTACAGGGATCGAATAGGGTTCGATTTAGAAAGTATCGCCGATATTGACATTGGCTGGATGGCGATTCGCAAGCATACTACAGCCCCGAAAGGTAAACAACTTGGCGATAGAATTTATAGCGCAAAACAGATAGGTTATAGCCAGCTGTTTACAGAATGGATGCAACAATCTTATGTGCCCAAGGGATGCCTGGGAGATGCGACCTATTATCAAAATTATATACCAAAATTCAGCTCCTCTAATAGTCTTCTTGGTAATGCGATCGATCAACATTCAAACGCTCTTCCGCATTTGTATGGCGCAAGATCAAGAATATATATGTTTTTGAAAAAAGATGAGAAAGGAAAATTTGTGCCGCAAAATTCATTGACAGATAAATGGAACATCGAAGCCAATGGGCTAAATAGTATCAGCAACCCTATATCTTTTATTTCCAGTGCAGCAGCACACTATTTTATATTACCTGATTTTAAAAATAACGATAAAGGATATAACCCTAACGATAAAGCCGCAAGCAATTTATCAGGCTTCGATAACCACAAAAACATTGCAGCTTATCAGCATTTTTTTAGTCCGACTTTTGAAGAGAAAAGCTACATTGTCATTTTGGCTAAAAACAACATATTGCCTTTTGATAAAATAACGATAGGTGAGTTTTTTACACAGGTCGAGAAACAATTTCCAGTTTGGCAAAAAATAGACCCTTTGCCAGCAGAACAATTTGCTACTGCTCAAAAAAACCTTGCAAGGTTGAAAGAAAAATATAAAAATAAATGGAATGACATTGCTGAAATAAGATTAGATAAGACCCAAATAAACCTTACTTCTTTTGTAAATACAACCGAAGGTTACGATGATATGTTTGATAACAATGCCACCACAAGGAGTTTTCCGATTTTAAAAGTAAATAAGAAAGCACAGGAGTTATGCAAATCAGATCAACCGCAATGGCTTGTTATAAGGTGGGATTTGGGTATGCAAAACAGTC
>Ga0209181_10002126_pt1 | contig 32874 bp, 33 predicted proteins | sample MAT05_FD_187208 | JGI IMG/M metagenome (GOLD analysis project Ga0209181, IMG submission 187208) | Freshwater microbial communities from Lake Fryxell liftoff mats and glacier meltwater in Antarctica - MAT-05 (SPAdes) (version 2) | ecosystem: Environmental > Aquatic > Freshwater > Ice > Liftoff... | reverse complement strand
AGCACCCTAATCAATTCTTGAGCTTTTTTGGCCGCACGACTGTTTTTCGGCGATGTCTTTTTAGCGTTCATGTCTGCAAGTTTGCCGCAAATCGACGCAATTTGTCCAGTTTCACAGAATTTGAAGGGCTGGTTAGATTGAGTTCGAAAGAAAATTCCAAAAAAACTAAGGCATAAATTAAGGGCTGTCTGGTTGAGCGAGAGCTAAAGCAAGCGCTTTTTCTAAATCGGCAGTCGGCAATAGGCCCAATTTGGTGTGCATCATGCGGCCATCTTTACCGATCACGATGGTAAAAGGCAGTCCTTGTGTGCGGTTTCCTAAGTCGCTGACCAGATCAATAGTGTCAAAACTGGCAATCAAGTTGGGGTAGGGAATGGCGACTTGACGGCTGAATGCCATCAGTTGTTCAGCGCTATCTAACCCAATGCCGACAAATTGAACACCGTTCGCAGCATATTTTTTGCTAATACGTGCAAATTCCGGGATTTCTTCCCGACAGGGTGAGCACCAAGCCGCCCAAAAATTAATTACAAGGACTTTGCCTTTCCATTGAGAAAGTGCTTGTTCCTTTCCGTTTAAATCTAAGAGCTTGAGTTTAAGCAGTCGTGTAGTTGCGTCGCCAATCGAGACGGTGGGCTTGGCGGTCGTTGCTGGTGATTTTGGGCTGTTGGCAAAATAGCCAGCAAGCCCAGCCAAGCAAGCCACGCTTATCATCAGCAATGCGGTACGTGTGGTTGTTTTCATGAATCCTCTTGAAGGTGGGTGGTCGGATTGGGCGTGCGGTCAATTGTTTCTGAAGACATTGGAGGCATTGGCAGCAAGGCCTCAACAGCCGAAAGTCGCGCACGAGCAATGATGTCGCCGTTATGAGGGTGGTGGCGCTGTACTCGCTCGGCTTCGGGCGGATATATTGAGAGCCTAAAAGGCGTGTTTTGCCACTCAAAATTCAGTACGTATTCTAAGCCTTCGTGGCTACCGGCCTTATCTTTCGGTGAGTCAGCCTGATCAAATTCGATGTTTTGATTGAGCAAAAACAACTCGATATCCTTGCTGCTATTAGGAAAAGCCTCCAGCTCAATGCCGGCATGCCGGCCCGCCGTTCCATCAAGCACCGCACCTGTTAGGTAAATGCGAAAAGGCGTTAAAAGGCGCATGACCTCGACCGCAGTTTGGCGCAATGCGCGCAGGCGATTGTGATGTTCTTCTGCTTGATACAAGGATTGATAAATGCGCAGCTCGCTAGCAATTTCGGCATCTGTCGGCAGTGATTCGGTATCTGGCGCACCCAGCTGCCTCGCAGCCTTCCGTTTGGCAAGCGCGTAGTCGTCAATCCCATCCTCCGCCATAAGGCGTGCAGCAAGCGCCGCCAAGGTCTTACGCATTAGGTTTTGTCGCTTCGGGATTTTAGAGTGGGCTGGTTTATTTTGAGATCGCATGTGGTTTTATCTGAGCTCAGTGATAATTGGTTATATAGCTTGCCGCACGCTTATGTCGAGTTATAGTTCGAGTCGGTTAAAATTTGTCGCTATTTTAGCGGGATCATCATGCATATACACATTCTTGGAATTTGCGGCACTTTTATGGGTGGATTAGCCCTATTGGCAAGGGCGGCAGGGCATCGCGTCACCGGTTGTGATGCCAACGTTTATCCGCCGATGAGCACGCAATTAACCGCGGAGGGGATATCTCTGGCCGAAGGTTACGGTGCGTCGCAAACAGCGTTAGCCCCTGACTTGTTTGTCATCGGTAACGCCATTTCACGTGGCAATCCCTTACTTGAAGCCATTCTCGACCAAGGCTTACCTTTTGTATCGGGCCCCCAATGGCTGGCTGAAAATGTATTACGCGGCAAGTGGGTGCTAGCTGTAGCGGGCACGCATGGCAAAACAACCACTTCGTCTATTTTGGCTTGGATTTTAGAAGACGCCGGATTGAACCCCAGCTTCTTGATTGGCGGCGTTCCTGGGAATTTTGGGTTGTCGGCCCGATTAACCGATTCGCCGTTCTTCGTAATTGAGGCGGACGAATACGATACCGCTTTCTGTGACAAGCGTTCTAAATTCGTTCACTACCTACCTAAAACAGTTGTTCTTAATAACTTGGAGTTCGACCATGCCGACATCTTCGCCGATCTTGCCGCCATTGAGACGCAATTTCATCATTTAGTGCGTACTTTGCCTCAATCTGGCTTGATTGTGTCCAATGCGCTTGAGGAGAGCTTGGGTCGAGTTCTGGCGCGCGGATGCTGGACGCCTGTGGAGCGATTTAACTCAGATGATTGGAGTGTGGAAGCGACAGGGGTAGAGGCGGGTCATTACAAAGTGCATCACAAAGGGGTTGAGCTTGGACAAATGCACTTGACGTTAGCGGGCGCACACAACCGCAGTAATGCTTTGGCGGCAATGGTTGCGGCACGACATGTGGGCGTTACTCCCACGGTGGCTTTAGAGGCTATCAGCCGATTTCAGGGCATAAAGCGGCGCTTAGAAGTCCGTGGAATAGAGCGCGGAGTTACCGTTTACGATGATTTTGCGCATCACCCTACCGCCATTGCTGCAACACTGGAGGGCTTAAGGCAACAAGTGGGCACGTCCCGCATTCTTGCAGTTCTGGAGCCCCGCTCCAATACCATGAAGCTCGGCAATATGAAGAGTTTGCTACCGGGTAGCTTAGAAAGCGCAGAGCTTACTTTTTGCTATGCAGCCAATCTGGGCTGGAATGCCAAACAAGCTCTCGCGCCTCTTGGCGAACGCGCAACTGTATTTGAAGATTTATCTGAGCTGGTAAAGGCGGTCACACAAAATGCGCGCTCAGACGATCATGTTTTGGTGATGAGCAATGGCGGGTTTGGTGGTGTTCACGACAAATTGCTGAAGGCGCTTGCCGCTTAGCCTACTTTCTTTTAGACCCTTCCACCGCCCTTTGCCCGTCTCTTTACCGCCTCATATGCTCCTTCATTTAGTCAAATAGTGGAGTGAAAAAGCCAAGATAAAACAAAGCTTAGGCTGCCGTCTCAGACGATGTCGGCTTGCGCGAGACGCGCTCTGTATGTTAAATTTGAGAGGATTAGCCGAGCAAAAATTGTTTAAAAATATGATTAGGCCGCAGTAAAAAATGCGGTTGTATTTTTAATTGAGTTTTAAATTGGTGTTATTTAAGTTGTTTAGGTTAGCTAGGGGGCTTGGCTCAGAGGTTTAGTTTAGGCTGGAAATTATGCTGGAAACAGCGGCTCTAAATTATCGGAAGCGCGTAATTACATTTCGCCGTTTTCTAAAGACCACACATTTTACGCCAGCACCTTCCGCCTGCTTTGTGGCGATCTGTGCGTTTGCATGCGTATGAACAAGCCTGAAAAAATGAAAAAAATTCTTTGTCACGAGGTTGAGAAAGCATGACCCCAAAGACCAGATGGTTCCGTAAATCGGGCCTTACCGTTATCGCGCTGGCGTTTTCCCTTTATGCCGGTTTGTCACAAGCGGCTTACGAAGTAAACTTTCAAACACCGGCTACCCAGCTTGGTCGTGATGTTTATGATCTGCACATGTGGATGATGTACGTAATCACGGTTGTTTTTATAGCCGTATTCGGCATGATGTTTTATTCCATTTTTGCCCATCGGAAGTCCAGGGGCCACAAAGCCGCTCAATTTCACGACAATGTCGCGGTAGAAATTGCTTGGACTATTATTCCGCTCTTGATCCTTGTGGTCATGGCAATTCCCGCAACTAAAACAATACTTAAAATGCGTGACACGACCAATCCCGATATCACCATTAAAGCTACGGGTTATCAGTGGAAGTGGGGCTATGACTACCTCAAGGGCGAAGGCGCCGGTATTAGTTTCAAATCTAATCTAACAACTCCGCAAGACCAAATTCGCAATAAAGCACCCAAAGGCGAGAACTATTTGCTGGAAGTCGACAATGTTGTTGTTGTGCCCATCGGCAAAAAAATTCGCATACTCACAACCGCCAATGACGTAATTCACAGCTGGGCTGTACCTGCTCTGGCGGTCAAGCAGGACGCCATTCCTGGCTTTGTCCGAGATACTTCGTTCAGAGCTGACCGTGAAGGCGTTTATCGTGGTCAATGTTCAGAGCTGTGCGGTAAAGATCATGGCTTTATGCCTATCGTTGTTCATGTGGTTTCTGCAGGAAAATACACGCAATGGGTTGATGACCAGAAAAAGTTGATGGCAGCCACCGCCGACGATCCAACCAAAACTTATACCGCTGAAGAAATGAAGGCGCGCGGCGAGAAGGTCTACGCAACTAATTGTGCGGCTTGTCACCAAGCTACTGGTAAAGGCATCCCTGGCACATTCCCGGCACTGGATGGGGATAAAACTGTACTCGGGCCAAAAGAGGCTCAGATCAACATTGTGTTGAATGGCCGCCCAGGTACGGCGATGGCTAACTTTGGCAAACAACTCAATGATGTTGAGATTGCCGCTGTTATTACCTATACCCGTAATGCCTGGGGCAACAAAACAGGCGAGACTATCCAGCCCGCTGATGTTACAGCTGGCCGTAAGTAAAACGAATTCAGAATTTAGAACTCAGAAATCAGACTCAGAATTAGGAATCAGGAGAACGACATGGCAGCGGAACACGCACATTCAGCGCACGGTGATGCGCATGGACACCATCAACCCACCGGCTTGATGCGTTGGGTTACAACAACTAACCACAAAGATATTGGTTCTATGTATTTGTGGTTCAGTTTCGTCATGTTCTTAGTGGGTGGCGTCATGGCACTCATTATTCGTGCCGAATTGTTCCAGCCAGGCCTGCAATATGTAGAACCTGAGTTCTTCAACCAGATGATTACCTTACACGGCCTCATCATGGTGTTCGGTGCGATCATGCCGGCCTTCGTAGGCTTTGCCAACTGGATGGTCCCACTCATGATCGGCGCGCCCGACATGGCGTTTGCCCGTATGAATAACTGGAGCTTTTGGCTGCTTCCACCGGCCGGTATCCTGCTGGTCGCGTCAATGATGGTTCCGCAAGGTGCGGCGGCTACGGGCTGGACGCTTTATCCGCCACTTTCGATTCAAATGGGCATGGGTATGGACATGGCGATTTTCGCCATTCATATCCTTGGCATGTCCTCCATAATGGGTGCTATTAACATCATTACCACCATCTTGAACATGCGCGCGCCTGGCATGACATTGATGCGTCTGCCGATGTTTTGTTGGACTTGGTTGGTTACGGCTTATCTGTTGATCGCCGTGATGCCGGTTCTTGCGGGTGCTGTCACCATGTTGCTGACAGACCGTCACTTTGGCACCAGCTTCTTTAATGCGGCGGGCGGTGGCGACCCGGTCCTGTTCCAGCATATTTTCTGGTTCTTCGGGCATCCCGAGGTGTACATTATTGCGCTGCCTGCCTTCGGCGTTGTGTCACACGTTATCCCCGCATTTGCACGTAAGCCGCTGTTTGGTTACGTTTCAATGGTGTATGCCATTGCATCTATCGCGTTGATCTCTTTTATCGTTTGGGCGCACCACATGTATGTGGTGGGTATGCCGGTCGCGGGTCAGGTTTACTTCATGTATGCGACCATGTTGATTGCGGTGCCAACCGGTGTGAAGGTGTTTAACTGGATTGCAACCATGTGGCGTGGCTCAATGACGTTTGAAGCGCCTATGCTGTTCGCAATGGGCTTCCTCTTCCTCTTCACCATGGGCGGCTTTACCGGCATGGTTTTGTCCATGACGGCGGTTGACGTGCAGCTTCAAGATACCTACTACGTGGTGGCGCATTTCCACTATGTCATGGTGGCGGGTGCATTGTTCTCCGCTTTTGCTGGTGCATATTATTGGCTGCCAAAATGGACTGGCTATATGTACGACGAAAAGCTCGGTCAGATCCACTTCTGGTTGTCGATGATATTTTTCAACGTCGCTTTCTTCCCGCAGCATTTCCTTGGGTTGGCCGGTATGCCGCGCCGTATTCCTGACTATTCGCTGCAATTTACTGACTTTAACCAGATATCAACGGTAGGTGCTTTTGGCTTCGGCATGAGTCAGTTATTGTTCCTGTACGTGGTATTGAAAGCGATACGTGGTGGCCCCAAAGCAGCCGATAAGCCTTGGGACGGTGCAACTGGTTTAGAGTGGACCGTTCCATCCCCCGCGCCACATCACACGTTTGAAGTGCCGCCTGTATTTAAGTAAGAAGAAGTAAAAGTAAATAAAAAGAGCCAAACATGAAAGCAGATCCTGAACAAAGCGCAAAGAATCGACGCACAGCCCTGACTGTTGCGTCTATTGCTGTAGTGATGTTGATCAGCTACTTTCTGCGCAAGTGGATAGTGGGATAACTCCTAGTGAATAAGCCAGTCGATACCAGTAGTGGAGACAACAAGCGCATGCTTTCCAAGCTACTCGTTGTCACGGTTGTGATGTTTGGTTTTGGCTATGCGATGGTGCCGTTTTACGAGAAGATTTGCGAGGTAAATGGCCTTAATAATTTACTCAATCCGGACGAGTCAGCACGTGATTCGGTACAAAACACACAAGTTGATAAAAATCGCACAGTCACAATAGAGTTTGATGCGAATACGCAAAATTTATTGTGGAAATTTAAGCCGGGCCAAACAAGCATTCAAGTTCATCCTGGTGAGCTGATCAACATAAAGTACCTTGTTCAAAACGAACAGGATAAACCTGTGACCGGCCAAGCGATTCCTAGTTATGGGCCGCAATTGGCGGGGCAGTATTTTAAGAAACTGGAGTGCTTCTGTTTTTCTATGCAGACGCTTGCAGCTAAGGAACAAAAAGAAATGCCGGTCGTTTTTGTTATTGATCCGGCGTTGCCTAAAGACATTAATACCATCACATTGTCTTACACTTTTTTTGAAGTGGCTGGCAGCAAGGGTGTGAGTCCGGCGCCGCGCGGAGTAATCAGTGAGGCGCCTGCTGTCAAAAAGCCGGGTGTTTAGTCTTGACGCTAAAGTGTCAAAAATCGAAGCGGGTGAGGCGTTGCAGGTAATTCTTGCGGTACTCTCAGCTTTTTTTGGGATACGCAGCAAACGCGATCACGATAAAGGAGCACCCGCACTTAAACCGGCGCAGGTCATTATCGTTGCGATTGTTGCGGTGATATGCCTGGTTTTGTTACTAATAGCGTTGGCTGGTTTTATTGCTGGAAAGTAAAAACAACCCTAAACAACCCTAAATAGCCGTAAGACTTGAAGCAAAAAATTTTTTAAAAATACGATTAGATTGAAGATACAGGAGCCAAGAATGAACCAAGAAGCAAGCCGCTACTTCGTCCCAGATCCATCCTATTGGCCTATTGTTGGCTCGTTGGCGTTGTTTCTGTTGGCGAGTGGGGCCGTGTTATGGATGAACAAGTTTTCGTATGGCCCCTATGTGGTTTTGGGCGGCTTTGCGGTTTTAGTCATCATGTTATTTGGCTGGTTTGGTAACGTCATTCGCGAATCTGAGAGCGGCAAATACGGTAAAAACGTAGATACCTCGTTTCGCTGGAGCATGAGCTGGTTCATTTTTTCCGAAGTCATGTTCTTTGCCGTGTTTTTTGGCGTGTTGTTTTACGTCCGTAATTTGGCCTTGCCGGATTTGTCCAGCTTAGAAAGCCAAGCGTTGCTCTATCCGGGCTTCACGGGCGAATGGCCCAGCGCCGGTCCCGCTTTTAAAGAATCGTTTTCCAAGATGGGCGCGTGGGGCTTGCCTGCGATCAATACTTTGTTGCTACTTGCATCAGGCGTAACACTGACTTTGTCGCATTGGAGCCTCCTGAAGAGCAAACGCGGACCTACCTTGTTCTGGATGGCGGCCACTATTGCACTTGGCATCACCTTCTTGATATTGCAAGCAGTTGAATATACGCACGCTTACGACGCTTCAATGAACTTGAAGTTAACTACTGGAATCTATGGCTCCACCTTCTTCATGCTCACCGGTTTCCACGGCTTGCACGTAACACTGGGCGTGACCATGCTGATCGTTATTTTTTTCCGCATCTTGGCAGGGCACTTCAAGCCTGAAGATCACTTCGGTTTTGAAGCCGTAGCTTGGTATTGGCACTTTGTAGATGTGGTTTGGTTGTTGTTGTTTGTGTTGGTTTACTGGCTATAAGCTAGGTTTAGTCGGCATATTGGGCCAAAATAAAAAACGCCGCAGTGAATGCGGCGTTTTTGCTTGAGTAGTTACTGGATTGCTGCTTAGTTGTTGGAGTGCTTGGTGGCTTAATTCTTCTTAGTCCGTAATCAGCCCAAAATAATAGCCACCCATCAGCATTAGAAATAGTGTGACAGAAAGTCCGACACGGATCGCCAGCGCCTTTACAGCGCGAGTGCCGCCTTGTCCTTTGTCCTTATGAAGGAAGAAAAGCGCCGAGCCCATGCTGAATATAATGAGTACCAAAAAAATAACGACGACAATGCGCATAGTAGTGGCCGGTGGTTGTTCAAACAGTTTTATATGGAGTTTTAAACAAGGTTAATTTTACGCCATTGTGAGCCGATGATCGGCCACTGCATTAAGAAAACCATGCGCCTACCCTCACTTTTTGTACGCCTGTTAATCTGGATTGGATGCATGTTGCTTATTGCTGCGCCGATACTCATGGGAAATTGGCAGCTAGGGCGAGCCCACAGTAAAGAGTTATTGCAGCAACGTATAGAGGCCATGCAACGGGAACCAAAAGCGAGTTTAGATAGCCTGATGGTTGTCCCCGAAACGCTTGATTACCGGCTTGTTGTGGCCAGCGGCACTTGGGTGGCCGATAAAACTGTGCTGCTCGATAACAAAATGCATCGTGGTGTGCCTGGCTTTCAGGTGGTTACTCCGTTGAGATTGGAGAATAGCCCTAAAAAAAATGCAAATGAACCAGATAGGTATGTGTTGGTCTATCGAGGCTGGATTGCCGCACCCCGATTGCGTAGCGAGCTACCGAAGTTTTTTACGCCCTCAGGACGGGTTGAGCTGGTGGGTGTGGCGCGTGTTCCACGAGACCGCTTTATTGAGTTATCGCAGGTGAGCCGTGAAGGTGCAATCTGGGAGAACCTCACTCTTAAGCGTTTCCAGGCTTGGGCAAAGATCACCGTTCAACCCGTGGTGGTGTATCAGTCCAACTCAGCAGAAACCGGCCTAACAAAGATAGAGGCCGATGGTCTTAACCGAGACTGGGTGCCTGCCGATGTGAAGGCAACCAAGCATTACCTCATCGCAGGGTTGTGGTACGTGATTACCGCCATGATTGCGAGCGTTTTTATTTATGTTAGTTATAGAAAAAGCATTACCTCAAAGATTACCTAATGGATCACTTATAAAATGAACGAATGGATCACCATGAAAGCCAGAAACACCTTACTCCTCATTTTCTTCATCAGCGCATTTCCCTTGGTTGCCGCCTGCGCCACTTACTTTCTGTGGCAGCCAACAAAACGCATGAATCATGGCGATCTGCTCAAACCTACAACCGTACCCGTCAGCGCCATGACCACGGCTGAAGGTGGCAGTTTCGATTTAACGACTTTGCGCGGCAAATGGATTATGGTTCAAATGGATGCCAGCACGTGCGACGAGCGATGTCGCACCAAGCTCTACACCATGCGTCAGATACGCGTTGCTCAAGGCAAAGACATGCTGCGTCTCGAACGTGTTTGGCTGCTGACCGATGATAAATTGCCATTACCGGAGTTGCTGAAAGAACATGAGGGGATACGCGTTGTTCGCGCAGCTGGATCCCCATTGTTAGCCGCGCTGAAACTGCAAACGCCTGTAGATAGCACCGCATCAATTTACATGATTGATCCGATGGGCAACCTCATGATGCGCTTTCCACAAAGTACCGATCCGGTGGGCATGATTAAAGACCTTAACCGCTTGTTGCGACCCGGGCGGATTGGGGCGTGAGGGTTGCATGTAGAGTGCGTTGGGAGTGAGCGAGGGGTGCATGACATAATGTCAACGCGATCCAATTTCCCCTGCTCGCGGCAACGTGATAAATTCCAGCCCCTGTACTAGATCTTCACATCTCATTTTTTTGCCGCAACTTAATTTCCGCCATGAACGCATTGCCTTCTGAAACTCCTGCGCTGGGACACCATCTCCAGCAGTATCTGCAACTCACCAAGCCGCGGGTTGTGTCGCTTATTGTATTTTGCGCAGTCATCGGCATGTTCATGGCGACACCCGGCCCTGTGCCAACGGTGATCTTGATAGCCGCGACCCTCGGCATTGCCTTAGTGGCGGGGGCCGCCGCCGCAGTCAATTGTCTTGTGGAGCAAAAGTTAGATGCGCTGATGGCGCGCACACGTGCGCGGCCATTGCCAAGTGGCACGCTTAATTCGCGCCAGACTTTAGTTTTTTCTTGCCTAGTAGGCGGGGCGGGTTTGGCACTGCTTTATGTCTGGGTAAACCCGCTCACCATGTGGCTCACATTGGGCACGTTCGTGGGTTACGCCGTCATTTACACCATCATTCTCAAACCATCCACACCACAAAATATCGTCATCGGTGGCGCGTCAGGCGCAATGCCGCCCGTGCTCGGTTGGGCGGCTGTAACAAACACGGTCTCGCCAGAAGCATTGCTGATGTTCCTCATCATTTTCGCCTGGACTCCTCCGCACTTCTGGGCATTGGCGCTCTACCGCACGCAAGAATATGCAAAGGCCGGCATACCCATGCTGCCTGTAACGCATGGCTCAGAATACACACGGCTGCATATCCTTCTTTACACCGTCATCTTGTTTATTGTCACTTTGCTGCCGTTTGCGATGCGCATGAGTGGGCTGATTTATTTAGCGACCGCCGTTGTGTTTGGCGGAGTTTTCTTAGCCTACGCCATTAAACTGTATAGGGTTTATAGCGATGCGCTGGCCAAGAAAACCTTCTGGTATTCCATTTGGTATTTAACCGCAATCTTTGCTGGCTTGCTCGTTGATCACTACTGGAAATTTTGACGTGATAAAACGCCTACTTATTTTGATGTTTTTTTCTATGATTGTGTTCGTGCTAGGTGCGTGCGATCTATCTAGCCAGCCACCACCCAAGTTTGCGGCTACCGACATAACAGGCGTCGACTACGCCAAAGATTTTGCGCTGACTGACCACAATGGAAAGCCGCGCAGCCTGGCCGATTTCAAAGGCAAAGCGGTTGTCCTTTTCTTCGGCTATACCCAATGCCCGGATGTTTGCCCAACAACGATGACGTTGTTAGTCGCCGCCAAAAAGTTGCTTAAAGAAGAGGCTAAGAATGTACAAGTGTTGTTTGTGACGTTAGACCCAGAGCGCGACACCCCGCAGCTCTTGGCGCAATATGTTCCGGCGTTCGATGCGAGTTTTATTGGGCTTTACGGAGATGCGCAGGCTACGACAAACACCGCCAAAGCTTTTCGGGTGTTCTATGAAAAACAGCCGGGCAGTTCAGCTAAAAACTACACGGTAGATCACACGACGGGGAGTTACGTAATCGACCCGCAGGGCAGAATACGTTTGTACATACAGCACGGGGGAAAGCCGGAGCAGATTGCAAGCGACTTGAAACTTTTGCTGGCGGGAAAATAGACTTCGTTAATCTAAACTTTGTTGAGCTGCGCCAGCTCACTACATAGCGTGCGCTAACAATCCTTTCATTTTCTGCATGGCTTTCACCTCAATCTGACGAATACGCTCAGCAGATACACCATATTCCGCAGCTAAGTCATGCAGCGTGGCGGAATCACCTTCCGCAGCCAACCAACGCCGCTGAATAATGGTACGGCTACGATCATCCAAGCTAGACAAAGCATCCTTCAAACCGTCATCCTGCAAGCGCTGCATTTGCTCATCTGCCAAGGTGTCGCTCGGCTCAGCACCAGGATCCGCCAAATAAGCGATAGGCGAAAAACGATCCTCGTCGTCATCGCTACTGGATTCCAGGGCAATATCTTGACCAGTGAAACGGGTTTCCATCTCCACTACTTCTTCGGGCTTCACATTCAACTGTTTCGCCATAGCGCGAACTTCATCAGGGCTCATAGTGTTCAAACCCTGCTTTAGGCTGCGCAGATTAAAGAACAGCTTGCGCTGCGCCTTGGTCGTGGCGATTTTTACCAAGCGCCAATTACGCAGAATGTATTCGTGAATTTCAGCTTTAATCCAGTGGATCGCAAAAGACACCAACCGCACCCCGCGCTCAGGGTCATAGCGCTTCACCGCCTTCATTAGGCCGACGTTGCCTTCCTGAATCAGGTCAGCATGGGGCAAGCCATAACCTAAGTAACCACGGGCAACCGACACCACCAAGCGCAAGTGCGAAAGAACCAATTGACCGGCGGCATCCAAGTCACCATCACGTTGGAAGCGGCGTGCTAAATCCACCTCCAGCTCTTCCGTGAGCATGGGGAAGCGATTAGCGGATTGAACATAACTCTCTAAGCTGCCAACAGCTGAGGGAACAGGCAAATTCATTGCAAGATTCATCGTCATCGTTTCATCCTCCTAGGGGCTTATTTTAGCACTCTGTTACGTAGAGTGCTAAGCAAGTCATTAGTTCCGGATAAGGCGTTTTTTTGCTTAGCTGCGTAGGTGCCGTCTTAAAGAAAGCCAAGCGCCCAACCACCCCAGTATGACGGCAGCGGAGAGTAGGACGAGTGCGTCAATAAGTGGAAGTGAGTGCAGGCTGAAGTTAGAGCCGTAGAGATCGGTGAGTTCCCTAATAGGCGCTTGGAGGAGGTGTGTGGCAGAAACAACAATAATCCATGCGACCAGTCCACCGGCTAAGCCTTGGATGGCGCCGAAATAATAGAGTGGACGGCGGATGTAGCTGTCGGTGGCGCCGAGAAGTCGGCTGACTTCGACTTCGGCGCTACGGGTGAGGATTTGCAGGCGGATGGTGTTGAAGGTGACGGCGACTAGCGCGATGCCTAACAGGGCCGCTAAGAGGGTGACGGCAAGCCGCGAGAGACGTAGCAGTGCATCCAGTTTTTTCACCCAAGCTGAATCGAGTTGTACGTGTTCCACTTTAGGAAGTTTGGCAAGCACAGTGCGTAGCTGTTCTAATTCTTGTGGGGAGATGGGGCGAGGTACAACCACAAAAGCATCGGGGAAGGGGTTGCGTTGCAGGCTTTCTATAACTTCGCTGAGACCTTGGTTGGCTTTGAGCCTTTGTAATGCGGTTTCACGCTGGACGAAGCTGACGGATTGGATTTGTGGATGTTTGCGTAATTGCCCCTCGATTTCGGCGACCTCTTCTTTACCGGCATCCAGCGTCATGAATAGTGAAACTTCAGGAGTTGCGGCGGCGTTATTGGCGAGGTGCTGAAAATTAGTGAGGAGCATTTGACCGCCTGCGGGTAGCGCGAGCGCGATGCCTAGAACAAGTGACCCCAATAAAGTGTTTAGTGGCGTGACGGCGAGTCGACGTAACGCATCGAGTGCCGCTTCACGATGTTGAATGAGCCAGGCTTTCATGCGGCCACCCTGCCGTGATTGAGCGTGAGGCGACGCGTCATGAAAGGCGTAAACAGGGCGTCGTGGTGGGTTGCGATGATGAGCGTGACGCCGACTTGGTGGAAGGAGCGAAACATTTCTGCGATGTCGTGCGCGCAATCGTCATCGAGGTGGGCCGTGGGTTCGTCGGCAATTAGAATGGCCGGGCGATTCACCACAGCGCGCGCGATGGCGAGGCGTTGCTGCTCGCCACCGGATAGGGCGACGGGCATGGTTTTTTCGCGCTCGAGCAAGCCGACTTTATCCAGTGCAGCCCGAACGCGTCGGGCGGCATCGCGCGGTGGAACACCAGCAATGGACAGTGGCAGGACGACGTTCTCAAACACGTTGCGATCGAAAAGTAATTTTTGATCCTGGAAAATCAGTCCGAGTTTGCGCCGTAAGTAAGGCACGCCGACACGCTTTAATTCGGCCACATTTTGACCGCTCACGATGACTGCACCGCGGGTGGGGCGCTCAATCGCTGCGATGAGTTTGAGCAAGGTGGTTTTTCCCGCGCCAGAGTGGCCCGACAACACAATCATTTCTCCCGCTTCAATTGCGAAGCTGATTTCAGACAGGGCCTCTATCCCACCCGGAAAGCGTTTAGAGACTTGGTCAAATTTGATCATACAGCGAGTGTTTTAGTGGGCGAATGAGTTTGGGTTTCAAACAGCGCATCCACAAACTCGTGTGCTGAGAAAGGTTGTAAATCGTCTATACCCTCACCGACGCCGATGAAGCGTAACGGCTTGGGTTGCGTGCGGGCAATCGCTGCAATCACGCCACCCTTAGCCGTGCCGTCGAGCTTGGTGATGACTAAGCCGGTAACGCCAATCGCCGCATCGAACGCTTTGACTTGCGCGAGGGCGTTTTGGCCGATGTTGGCATCCAGCACGAGCAAGACTTCGTGCGGCGCGCTGGGTTCCGCTTTAGCGATGACGCGTTTAATTTTGGCAATTTCTTCCATGAGATGTAGCTGCGTGGGCAAGCGACCGGCTGTGTCGGCTAACACAATGTCGATACCACGTGCTTTGGCGGCGTTGATCGCATCGAAGATCACGGCAGCAGGATCGCCACTTTCCTGAGCAATAACAGTGACGCCATTGCGCTCGCCCCACACTACCAACTGCTCGCGCGCAGCGGCACGGAAAGTATCCCCTGCAGCCAGTAAAACTGATTTACCTTGAGACTGATAATACTTAGCCAGTTTGCCAATAGAGGTGGTTTTCCCTGCGCCATTGACACCCGCCAGCATGATGATAAAAGGCTTGTGGCCGGAGGTATCCAGAGGTTGTTCAAGCGGCTTAAGGAGTGTGGTGAGCGTGTCGGAGAGCGCCTGTTCTAGGGCATCTCCAGACTGTAGGTTGTCGCGCTTAACGCGCATTTTTAGCTCATCGAGCAGAAACTGCGTGGCGGCTAGTCCCACATCGGCCATCAGCAGGGTCGCTTCCAGCTCTTCCAGCATTTCGTCATCAATTTTGCCGCGTCGGAATAGGCTAGTGATTTGGCCGCCCAGTTGCGCGCGCGTGCGTGAGAGCCCCGCTTTAAGGCGCTCGGTCCACGAAAGAGGGGTTGATGCAGCACTTTCTTTCGCGATAGGAGTGACCACCTGATCGGGCTGCTTGTCTTGATGTGGTTCGGATTTTTTCAGGAAACTAAACATGGGCAGGTGGCGATGAGGTCTGGAAGTAGGGTGACGATGGTGATGTGTTCGTGACACGGAGATTAAAAAACCGCTAACATGCAGCCTCGTCAATTCTAGCAGAAGCCGGAAACCCCAATGATGAAACGAATCCCCAAAATATCCCCTTTGCTCGCCACGTTGGCGACTTCCGTGTTTTTATGTGGCGGGCAGCTTGTTCAAGCCGCCGATGTAAAGAAAAACACGACGTCTCAGCCCCATGAAACCAAAACTAATGCGGCTGGCCCATTCGAGAAAGTCTTATCGAATGGGTTGCGCGTGATTGTGCGTGAAGATCATCGAGCGCCGACCGTGGTGCATATGGTTTGGTATCACGCCGGCAGCATTGATGAGTTCAATGGCACGACGGGCGTGGCGCACGTGTTGGAACACATGATGTTTAAGGGCACGAAGAAAACACTCCCGGGTGAATTTAATAAGCGCGTGGCCGAGGCAGGTGGGCGCGACAACGCCTTCACGAGCAAGGATTTCACCGCCTATTTCCAAATTATTCCTAAAGCGCGCTTGGGCGAGATGATGATGTTGGAGTCGGATCGTATGGCGAATCTCATCCTCGATGAAAAAGAATTCGGCCAAGAAATAAAGGTGGTGATGGAAGAACGGCGCATGCGCACCGAAGACGATCCCCATTCTTTGCTGTACGAACGATTGGTTGCCACAGCATTTCAAGCAACACCAGGTCGTCGTCCAATCATCGGCTGGATGAATGATCTGGAAAACATGACTTACAAAGATGCGCGTGATTGGTATCAACGTTGGTATGCCCCTAACAATGCGTACATGGTGGTGGTCGGCGATGTGAATAAAGACGAGGTGTTTCGGTTGGCCGAAAAGTATTACGGGAAAATCCCTAAGCGTGATTTACCCAGCCGTAAACCGCAAAGTGAGCCGGAGCAGATTGGCATTAAACGCTTGGTAGTCAAAGCGCCTGCCAAATTACCTTTCATGACGATGGCTTGGAAAGTGCCTGCGTTGCGTGACGTGCAAAAAGACCGCGAGCCTTATGCGCTTGAGGTTTTGGCGACCGTGCTGGATGGTCATGATGCGGCGCGTTTGGTTCGCAACCTAGTGCGTGGGTCCAAGATTGCCATCTCAGCGGGTGCTGGCTACGAGGCGATGTCGCGTGGAGAGACCTTGTTCCTAATTGAGGGAACGCCCGCCGAAGGTAAGAGCGTGGAAGAGCTGGAAGCCGCGCTGCGTGCGGAACTTGAGCGCATCAAGAAAGACGGCGTGAATGCAGAAGAACTTGAGCGCGTAAAAATTCAAACCATTGCCGCGCAAGTTTACAAGCGTGATTCGATGATGGCGCAGGCGATGGAAATTGGTCAGATTGAATCTGCAGGCCTGCACTGGCGCGACATCGATGTGACGTTAGAGAAAATTCGCAGTGTGACGGCGGAGGAAGTGCAAGCCGTTGCCCAAAAATATTTCAACGACGACACCTTGACTGTGGCCGTGCTTGATCCGCAGCCCATCTCTGAGGCGCAGCCTAAACGCAAAGCAGTAGGATTAAGGCATTAAAAAGCGAGGCATAAGTCTGAGCAGCTCAACTAGATTAGTGACGGATTAAATGAGGTTTTCATGAAACGACTGATATTTGTTTGTTTGATGGGCATGATGGCGGCGCTTATGCAGTCCGCCGCGCAAGCGGGCGTGAAGATTCAGCATTGGACATTAGCGTCCGGTGCGCGCGTTTATTTTGTGGAAAGCCACGACTTGCCGATCGTGGATATTCAAGTGGATTTCCCCGCAGGCTCGGCTTACGACGTACGTGAAAAAGCGGGCGTAGCGGGCTTCACACGCAGTTTGTTGGATGCGGGCGTGGGGTCGGGCGACAGCGCTTTAGATGAAGAGAAAATTGCAGGCCGCTTAGTGGATATTGGCGCTCGCTTATCGGGCAGCGGCGATATGGATCGTGCCAGCGTGTCGCTGCGGACACTTTCATCGAAACGCGAACGCGATGCGTCGATTGAGCTATTACGCTTGGTTATGCAGCAACCCAGCTTTCCCGCAGAGGTCGTTGAACGTGAAAAAACACGGACGATTTCGGGAATTCGTGAAGCTGATACGCGTCCAGATAGCGTTGCAGCGAAAGGTTTTTCCAAGGCCGTGTACGGCAACCACCCATATGGTTTGCAAACCACGGTAGAAACCGTGGAGAAGATTACACGCGATGACTTGGTGGCCTTTCATCGCGCGCGCTTTGGCGCAAACGGCGCAGTGATTTCCGTGATTGGCGATTTGTCCCGGGCTGAAGTAGAGGCGATTGCTAATCAGCTGACAGACGGTTTGCCGCAAACCAAAGTGGATGCCAGCTTGCCCCAAGTGCAATTTCCAGTACGCGGAACCACAAAAATAGCCCATCCAGCGAGTCAAGCCCACATCTTTCTTGGCTTGCCCAGTGTGCGTCGCGGTGACCCTGATTATTTCCCGCTGCTAGTCGGCAACTATGTGTTGGGTGGCGGCGGTTTCGTTTCTCGCTTGGTGCATGAAGTGCGCGAGAAGAAGGGCTACGCATATAGCGTGTATAGCTACTTCCAACCGGCTCGCCAATTGGGGGTTTTTCAAATTGGCCTACAGACTAAACGCGAGCAAGCAAACGAAGCACTTAAGCTCACAGAAGATACGCTGACCGAGTTTCTAAAAAAAGGGCCGACAGAAAAAGAGGTTAAAGCCGCAAAACGAAATCTAGCGGATGGTTTTGGCTTGCGCTTGGACAGCAACCGTAAAATTCTAGAATACCTTTCTGTGATTGGATTTTTTGAATTGCCGTTAACGTATCTTGATGACTTCCCTCGTAAGATTGAAGCGGTGACAGCCGCTGAAATACGCGCGGCCTTTCAGCGCAAAGTGAAACCAGAAAACATAGTGACGGTGATTGTTGCGGGTGATTAACTGGCGGGTAAGCAAAGCGTCGAGTTTTTATGAGTAAGTCTGGCAACAAAAAGCCGAGCAAGGTACGAATTGTGGGTGGCGAATGGAAGCGGCGCATGGTGAGCTTCCCCGCTGTGGATACACTCCGCCCCACGCCCGATGCGGTACGGGAAACACTGTTTAACTGGTTGCAACAAGACCTCACCGGCTTGGTTTGTCTTGATTTGTTTGCGGGCAGTGGCGTTCTAGGGTTTGAGGCGGCATCCCGTGGTGCATCCCACGTCACGATGGTGGAAAAAGATGCCGCTGCTTTTGCGGCGATTAAGGAAAATGCAGTGCTTTTAAATGGCGACAACTCAAATCAGCGGTTTGAATTAGTGCGCGGAGATGCATTGCAATTTGCGTCGCAATTAACGTCCCAACGCCCATCCCAACTCACATCTCAACCCACACCTCAATCTGCGCTAAAATTCGCCGCTCAGGAAAATGTGGCACGCTACGATCTATTGTTTCTCGATCCGCCTTATCGACAAGGCTGGATAGAGCGTTTGACGCCCATGTTAGAGGGGTTGTTGGCACCCAATGCGCGGATTTATGCTGAGGCAGAATATGCAATTGAGAACATTGGGAAATGGCAATGTGTTCGCCAAGGTAAGTCCGGACAAGTTTATTACCACCTCTTTGAGGCGACTGAAAATATTGAAGGCTGAAAATCATGAGTAGCAGTATCGCGGTTTATCCGGGCACGTTCGACCCGCTCACCCGAGGCCACGAGGACTTGGTGCGTCGTGCCTCACGTTTGTTTGGCCACGTAGTAGTGGGCGTTGCAGATAGCCGCAGCAAGCGGCCATTCTTCAGCATTGAGGAGCGTTTGGATATGGCACGTGAGGTGCTGGCGGCTTATCCCAATGTGGAAGTAAAAAGTTTCGATGGGTTGTTAATGGATTTTATGCAGGAACAAAACGCCCACGTTATTTTGCGTGGCCTACGCGCGGTGTCTGACTTTGAATATGAGTTTCAAATGGCTGGAATGAACCGTAACCTGTATCCCGATGTCGAAACCATATTCCTCACCCCTGGCGATCAGTACATGTTTATTTCTGCCACCATGGTGCGCGAGATTGCGGTGCTAGGCGGCGATGTGAGCAAGTTCGTGCAACCCTCTGTGCATGAGCGTTTGCGACAAAAAGTGCTAAAGCTTAACGAAAAAATAAGCGAAAGGTAAATCAGTATGGCTTTGCTAATTGGTGATGAGTGTATTAATTGCGACGTGTGCGAGCCGGAGTGCCCGAACGACGCCATTTCCCAAGGGGCGGAGATCTACGAGATCGACCCGGACAAATGCACGGAATGTGTAGGCCACTACGAAGAGCCGCAGTGCAAAGTGGTGTGCCCGGTGAGCTGCATAGACTTGAATCCAGGGGTGGTCGAAGGAAAAGACCAACTGCAAACTAAATATTTAAGATTGATTGCGGGCAAAGCGATGTAGTCTGAATGTTCTCGAGTGTGCTCGAATCTGTTTAAACCAGACAAAACACAGCCAAAACCCAGTGCAGCTGAGCAAACAAAGAAAAAAAAAGGCCCGAGCGATTTTTCACTCGGGCCTTTTTTCTACTTAATAGCTTACTTACGTTACCTTAGTAACGTTGGGCACCTTAAGCTGCAGCTGAAACCGACTTTCGTCCTGCACTGTGCAAGGTGGCGTGCAACGTGTTTGCAATGCCATTAAGCTCGGCGAGCTGGCCTTCCAGACTGGCGCGCATTTGCGCTAACTCTTTTACGCGATCTTCCAGCGTATCGGTCGCCTGGTGAATACGCTTCACGCTTTCCAAGCGGCGTTTTAGCTGCAATTGATACTCACGAACTTGAGTTTCCAGAGGCGCCATAACAGCACGCAACCACTGGTCCGCATCTTTATTAATTTGTTCAAATGTGCGGCGCACTTGTAGGGTGACAGTTTCGAAGAAGCGCTGTGTCAGCCCTTTTTTGGCGTGCGTTAAAATGTTGAACATCGTGTTGATGTGCGCATTGAAACTGGCTTCCAAGCGATCCACTTCTTTCTCGTAGCGCAGCAACGAGAATGGGGCGGGAGGCGTGAGCTTCATGCCATGCTCGGTCGAGAAGCGTTCATACATCGCATCCATCATTTTCATGATTTCAGTAATCTCACCGTTAGAGGCGGCGAAGTTTGAGCGGATACGTTTGAAGAAGTCGGTCATTGCGGCGCTGATGCTTTTGCTGAACGAAGCCTTCATCATGTCTTCGCTGGTGCGGCGGGTGTCTTCGCGCAATGTATCCATGCCGATGTGCGAATAAAGATTGTTAGTCAGCTGCGAAAACACGCTACGCACAGCGTAATAACGCTGCAAGCCTTTTTCGAACTCGTCTTTCTCGGTTTTTACTTTGCGCATCATGTATTCGATCACGCCTTGGTTCTTGCCGCGCAGTTCGGAAAGTTCGGCGACTTGTTCGAGAATGCCGCGACGACGTGTTTCCAACAAGACGCGCGTCTGCAAAATTAAATCTGTGGCTTCGGCTTCTGTGTTGTCGCAAACGATGTCTTGTTTGGCAGGAATCAGTTCGGCGGTGAGCGCACGTTCTAGTTGAAGCAAACGGCTTTTCACCAAGAGTTCGGCATTGCCGCTAATTTTGGCGAGCAAGCCTTTTTGGGCCGACACGGGGAAGATATGGCGTTCATCTAAATCGAGAATGTCGGCGCAAGTTTTTACTTGTTTGGAAATTTCAGAATCAATTTCCTTGTCGGACCGAATGGAATCCCACAAGCCATCAATTTTATTGAGTACCGCCATGCGGCCTTTTTGCCGAGTGCGCGCGCCATTCACGTGATCGCGCCATACAGCCATGTCCGATTGGGTTACACCGGTGTCGGCCGCCAAGATAAATAAAATGGCGTGGGCGTTGGGCAATTGCGAGAGGGTCAGTTCAGGCTCGGCACCGATGGCATTGAGACCCGGTGTATCGAGAATAACGAGGCCTTGTTGTAATAACGGATGAGGAAAGTTGATCACCGCATGACGCCAGCAAGGAACTTCTACCATTCCATCTGGGCCGGGTTTTAAACCCTCTTCGCCTTTTTCGTCAATGGCAAAGCCGAACTTTCCCGCTTCTTCTTGCGTTACTCGTTTCTGTTCGCCGACTCGCAGAAGGGCGTTGTGCATATCTTCAGCCGACTCGGTTTTCAGCTCGACGCAACGCCATTCTTCTGGGAAGCGTTTGAACTCAGCCACGCTGGCGTGAGTGGCGCGCGTTTCGATAGGCAATAACTCAATTGAAGGCGGTTTGCTGGCGTCGTAGAGCAATTCGGTCGGGCACATGGTGGTGCGGCCGGCGCTGGAAGGCAGAATACGTTGGCCGTAATCGCCAAAGAAGATGGCATTGATGAGCTCAGATTTCCCGCGTGAAAATTCCGCAACGAAAGCGATAGTCAGTTTATCTTCGCGCAGTCGCTCTAGCACTTGTTGGAGACGGAGATCGCTTTGCGCGTCGCTGAGTTCGTTGTCGCTCAACCAGTCGCGCAGGACAATCAGGTGGTCGGATACCGAAGTGCGCCAGTCGCTATAGGCAGAAAAATGCTGGACTAATCCCATGATGTTCTCCGAAAAATGCACTACAACTTCTGAAAGAGCTTCAGAAGTTCTGTAAAAAAGTCTTTAGAAACGCCAATTTAGCACAACAATCTCATCTTGTAACGGAGAGAGTGGAGCATAACTTTAGACTCAAAGCGCGAGGTATTCAGTGAACAAAGTCACGACTTCTCTAGCGTTGGCAGCTTGGGCAGAAAAAACTAGAGCGCTGGCCCATGCGTAAGGCGTGTATTTTGCCGCCACAAACTCGGCAAGCTTCTCCTTCACGCCCATACACACTGTAGTGTTGCTGAAACCAGCCGGAACTGCCGTCGCTATGCATAAAGTCGCGGAGCGTACTGCCCCCGGCGGCCAGCGCGGCTTCCAGCGTTTCCTTGATGGCGAGCACGAGCCGAGTGCAGCGTACCCGTGACAAACGTCCGGCGGGTGTTCGAGGGTCGATGCGGGCGCGGAAGAGGCTTTCGGATGCGTAGATGTTACCCACCCCGACAACCACATGACCATCCATAACAAAAAGCTTGATCGGTGTGGTTTTACCGCGCGTGGCGGCGTAGAGCCAATCCCCCGAGAAGGCCGTAGATAGGGGCTCTACGCCCAGTGTTGCGAGGAGCTTGTGCTGGTTGATATCTCCCGATTCCCACAATACAGCGCCAAAACGGCGTGGGTCACGCAAGCGCATTACGGTTTTGCCAAAAACAATGTCGACGTGATCGTGTTTCTGTGCAGGCTCGTCAGAGGGCAGCAAGCGCAAACTGCCCGACATACCTAGGTGCACTAATAGTGTTCCTGTACTGAAGGAGAACAACAGGTATTTGCCTCGGCGATGAATATCGCGCAGTTTGCGCCCTTGAATAAGCTCGGCGAGGTTGGCAGGGATGGGATAGCGCAACACCGCATGACGCACGACCACATGGGTCGCCGTTTTGCCGGTCAGCGTGGGGGCGAGTCCACGACGTGTAATTTCAACTTCGGGTAGTTCGGGCATGGCTTAGAGGTTAAGAGGTTAATAGGATGAGAAGCTAAGAAGCTAAGAAGCTAACAGGTTAAAGGGGTTAGAGCATTGGGAACTTGAGAGCCTGTTTATAATCGAATCGGGGTGCTTGCCGCACAGAGGGAAACCCCATAACATGCATTATCTCCGCTTTCGCTACACAGGTCTCAGGCTCTGTATGACAAAAATTTATTCATTACGCGCTGCATCACCCACTTTTTACTCACATTTTTTGCTGGTCGCCGTAGCTGCGGGCGTGTTGGTTGCCTGCTCCCCAGCCTCAGTGCGGCCTAGTGTAGATACGGCGTCTGAAGCGACGCAAGCGTCTGAGCGGGATGAGTCTCTGACCGAAGAGTCTAGTAACGCGGAATCTGATAAGACCTCGCCGCAGGCTGAGTTAGAGGCAGAGGGAAAAGGAAAGAGTAAAGGCAGTCTAGAACCCGAACCTATAGCAAAAAATCTGCCCGCCCAAGAACTCACTGCGCAAATTTTGTATCAAATTTTACTCGCAGAAATTGCCGTTCAGCGCGAGAACTTCCCACTAGGTGCTTCGGCCTATCTTGATTTGGCCAAGACCACCCGCGATCCGCGTATTGCCCAGCGCGCAGCGCAGATTGCGATGCATGCTCGCGATTTTAATGCAGCACTTCAAGCATCCAACTTGTGGGTGGAAACCGATCCCGAATCATCGACGGCACGCCAAATGTTGATTGGCGTTTTGTCGACCAGCAACAATCTGAACGAACTTACTCCGCACATTACCAAGCTCTTTTCCAATGAGGGTACGAGTGTCGGCGCTTCTATATTGAGCTTGAGCCGTCTCTTTGCCAACTACCCGGATAAAAAGGCGGTGTTGAAAGAGGTTGAGCAGGTGACAGAGCCCTACGCTAACTTGCCCGAAACCCATTTTACCCGTGCTCATGCAGCGTTTAACGCGGGCGAAAATCAGCGCGGTCTTGAATCAATCGACAAGGCGCTTGAGATGCGGCCTGATTGGGATCACGCGGTGATGCTTAAATCGCAACTACAGCGGGCTGGCTCGCCAGAAAAATCGGTAGACACCCTTCGGCGCTATGTCAATTCACACCCCAAAGCACGCGAGGTGCGCCAGCAATATGCGAGCGCTTTAGCAAGCACCGGTAAGTTTCCCGAGGCGAGGGCCGAGTTTCAGCAATTGATGCAAGATTCTGCTGGTAATTTAGACGACGTGTATGCGGTTGCGGTTCTCTCTTTGCAATTGCAGGATTACACCTTGGCCGAAGAGACATTGCGGAAACTGATTGAGAACGACTACCGCGAATCTAACAGTGCGCGTTTTTATCTCGGTCAAATTGAAGAAGAACGTAAAAAGCTGGATGAGGCCATTGGATGGTATTCAAAAATCACCGCTGGCCCCCAGTACATCGGCGCGCAGTTACGCATTGCGCGACTGCTAGGGCAGCAGGGCAAGTTGGCTGAGGCGCGCCAGTATTTGCATCAAATTAAAGCGGCGGACAGCGATCAACACGTTCAACTGGTGTTGGCTGAAGCGCAATTACTTCGCGAGTTTGCACAACCTCAGACAGCCTATGATTTTCTCGAAGCCAAGTTGGCAAAAGAGCCGAATCAGCCGGAGATACTGTATGAGTCCGCGTTATTGGCCGACAAGCTGGGCAAGTACGATGTTTTGGAAACCAAGCTGCGCAAGCTAATCAAGTTAAAACCCGAGCATGCGCATGCTTATAACGCACTGGGTTACTCATTCGCCGAACGAAATCAGCGCTTACCCGAGGCACAAGAGCTCATCAATAAAGCCTTAAAAATTTCGCCTGATGACCCTTTTATTATTGATAGCTTAGGCTGGGTGCTTTTCCGTTTAGGCGACAATGCCGCTGCTTTAAGTCAATTGCAGCGCGCTTTTTCCATGCGCTCTGACCCCGAAATCGCCGCGCATCTTGGCGAAGTTTTGTGGGCGTCAGGACAACGCGATGAGGCTAGGAAAGTGATCAGTGAGGCCGTTAAAACCAACCCTGACAACGTGATGTTGCTAGAGGTTATTAAGCGCTTAAGCTTGTAATCGTTTCAAACAAACCCGCTTCACTTCGCCCGCTTTCATGACCTTCCTTTGGCGTTTTGTCCTGAGTTTTCCTTCGCGTTTTTTTCCGCGACTCCTTCTGCAGACTAGGTGGATTATCTCACCCGCGTTTGCCTGTGTTTGCCTCATTGGTATTGTGAGCATTCCGGGCTGTGCGTCTGCGCCGAGTTTGAAGTCGAAGGAGAGCTTGAAAAAGGACTTGAAAGAGAGCCTGAGTGAGAGCTTGAGTGAGAGCGCGACCTTGAATGGAGGCGCGAATCCAACGCGCCCATCCCGCGCCACTCTTCAGGCATTTCAGCTTGAAGGCCGCCTATCTGTAAGGGACGGCGATAAAAACGTGTACGTCAGCATCAACTGGCAACACACTCCAAATAGCGATGAAATTGCGATCAGTGGGCCGCTGGGCCAAGGTCTGGCGAACTTGTCCGCCAATGCATCGGGTGCGCTACTTGAAACCGCCGACCACAAACGTTTTGAAGCACGCGATTTAGATGCCTTGAGCGCTCAGGTTTTTGGGGTGTCTTTGCCTGTGTCGAATATGTCTTACTGGGTTCTAGGCCGTCCCGGCCATACTGGCAATACGAACTCTACGAGCCCTGCTGCGACGGAGAGTGTCAGCACGGTCGATGCTCTCGGGCGCTTAACTCATTTAACGGAAGAGGGCTGGGACATAGACTATCTGCGCTATGAGGACGATCTGCCGGAGCAGAGCGGGCCCAACGCATTGCCGACATTGCTTCATGCGCAGCGAGATGATGTTGAGCTACGTTTGAAAGTGGATGTGTGGAGTGAGTTGCAAGGTAAAGCAGAAGACGGGAATACCAATGGACTGGAATAGCCATTACCCCGCGCCCGCAAAATTAAATTTATTTCTCCACGTCATTGGCCGCAGGGCGGATGGCTACCATTTGCTCCAAACCTTATTTAGATTAATCGATCGTGGCGATACGCTGCACTTTTCACCTCGCGACGACGAGCAGATTGTGCTGACCAACCCCTTGCCCGGCGTGCCTGCGGACGCCGATTTAACTGTGCGCGCGGCTCGGTTACTGCAAAAGGAAGCCGCTAGTTCAGGCGCTCATTGCGGGGGTGGGTTGGGTGTTGATATCACCCTAGAAAAAAAGCTGCCTATGGGCGGCGGTCTTGGCGGCGGTAGCTCGGATGCGGCGACGGTACTCTTGGCACTGAATCACCTTTGGGGGCTGCATTGGCCCCGCCAGCGCTTGCAAGCACTGGCGTTGTCGCTGGGCGCGGATGTGCCCTTCTTCATTTTTGGCCGCAGCGCCTTTGCTGAGGGCGTGGGTGAACAGCTGCAAGAAGTTCGGCTCCCGCCTGCGTGGTATTTAGTTTTAGTGCCCAACGTGAATGTGCCGACCCAAGCGATTTTTGCTGCGCCGGAATTGACACGAAATACGAATCCCCTCAAAATGGCGGACTTTTCAGCGAGCACACTTCATTTTGAGGGTTCGCTGGCCGGTTTTCCGGCGTCTTTGCCACCGAAGTTACTGAAAAAATCTCTGAGTTTTTCCGAGATGCGTAACGACCTCGAAGCGGTTGTTGCCAGTCGTTATCCGGCAGTGGCGCAGGCGATAGAATGTTTGCAGCAATTTACTGATGCGCGAATGACCGGCTCTGGAGCGTGTGTTTTTGCCCCGTTTGAGACTGAGAACGAAGCGTTGAAGTTGCGGGAACGAATTTGCACCGAGATGCCCAATATGATTGCGTGGGTATCGCAAGGAATTGATGAACACCCGCTGTATGCATTAGCGGGTGAGTAGTGAATAAGTTTTAAGTAATTAAAGTAATAAAGTAATAAAGTAATTGAGTAGTAAAAGTAAATTGGGGAGTCGCCAAGCTGGTTAAGGCACCGGATTTTGATTCCGGCATGCGAAGGTTCGAATCCTTCTTCCCCAGCCAAATTCATACGGGCAGGTAAAAATACCTGCCCGAGTTTTTTCCGGCATTTCAGGAATTCCAAAAATCTGCCCGAGGGCGCACATGGCTTACGACAGCTTGATGGTATTCACGGGGAACGCCAACCCCAAACTCGCGGCAGATGTCGTGAAGCGCCTCAATATTTCCTTGGGTCGTGCGACCGTAGGGCGTTTTTCAGACGGTGAAGTTAACGTCGAGATTTTGGAAAACGTGCGCGGCAAAGACTGCTTTATTTTGCAGTCAACATGCGCCCCAACGAACGACAACCTGATGGAACTCCTCATCATGGTTGATGCGTTAAAACGTTCTTCAGCCGGTCGTATTACCGCCGCACTGCCGTATATGGGTTACTCGCGGCAAGACCGCCGCACACGTTCGGCGCGCGTCGCTATTTCCGCCAAAGTGGTCGCCAATATGTTGTGCACTGCGGGTGTTGATCGAGTGCTGACGGTAGATCTTCATGCGGACCAAATTCAAGGCTTTTTTGATATTCCGGTCGACAACGTTTACGCCGCGCCGATCTTGCTTGGCGACATTTGGAAGAAGCAGTACAAAGATTTGTTAGTGGTCTCTCCCGATGTGGGCGGTGTAGTTCGCGCCCGCGCCCTCGCTAAACGCCTAGAGTCAGATTTAGCGATTATCGACAAACGGCGGCCTAAAGCTAACGTCTCGGAAGTCATGAACATTATTGGCGAAGTAGAAGGCCGCACCTGCGTCATCATGGATGACATGGTCGATACAGCCGGAACCCTTTGCAAAGCCGCGCAGGCATTGAAAGACCAAGGCGCAGCACAAGTTTTTGCCTACTGTACCCACCCTGTTCTTTCCGGCAATGCGGTACAACGTGTTGCTGACTCGGTGCTGGACGAACTGGTCGTAACGGACACCATTCCGCTGCGCGAAGATGCTAAAGCCTGTAAGCGCATTCGTCAGATTTCGATTGCCGAGTTGATGGCTGAAACGATGTTGCGGATTAGTAATGAAGAGTCGGTTTCATCGCTCTTTATGGAGTAGTGAGTAAAGTAGTTAGTAGTAGTAGTAGAAGCAGTAGCAGTAGCAGTAGCAGTAGCAGAAATGAAGTTTCTTTTAAGTTGTATTTTAATCCCAGCCTGGTCGCGGGCGGGTAATTTTGGAGTAGTAAAAATGAAAATTGAATTTAGCGCAAACAAGCGCACTTTGCAGGGCACCGGAGCGAGCCGCCGCCTGCGTCACGCAGGCAAAGTACCTGCCGTTTTATACGGTGGTGATACTCAGGCAGAAGCAATTGAACTAGACCACAACAAGCTGTTTCATAGCTTGAAGACTGAAGCATTCCACGCCTCCATTTTGACTATGGATTTGGATGGCAAGTCGCAACCCGTGCTTTTGCGCGACGTGCAAATGCACGCCTACAAGCCACTCGTTTTACACGTCGATTTTCAGCGCGTTGCCGCTGACCAAAAAATCCACATGCGTGTGCCATTGCACTTCATCAATGCCGACGTATCTCCAGGCGTGAAGCTGTCTGGCGGTATTGTTAGCCACGTTATAAACGAATTAGATGTGACTTGCTTGCCAGCAGACTTGCCCGAGTTTATTGAGGTGGATTTGATTGCAGCAACAGTGAGCCACTCTATTCACGTTAAAGATTTGATCATGCCTAAGGGTGTAACAGCGAAGCTGCACAAAGGGCTAAACCCTGTTGTCGCCGCTATTGTTGTACCTCGCGGTACTAAGGCTGATGAATTGGCCGGTGCGGCTGAAGCAGAAGCCTCTGCCGCCGCCTCTGCTGCCTCTGCGCCAGTACCAGCTGCTAAGATCAAGTAAGCCCGCACTGCAACGGATTAATAGTCCGTTGCAGTGTTTGCGGTACTTATTGCAGTCTTTATTGCAGCCTTAAAGGTTAGATGGTTAGATGATCACGCCACGCCTTATTATCGGACTCGGCAACCCTGGCTCCGATTACGCTCAAACCCGGCACAACGCCGGGTTTTGGCTTTGTGAACGGCTGGCAGCGCAGTTGGGTGCGCCCCTTAAACGGGAGTCGCGCTTTCAAGCTATTGCGGGTCGAACGTCGGATCAAGTGTGGCTCTTAATGCCGCAAACGTTTATGAATTGTTCCGGCCAATCAGTTGCAGCTTTGGCGCGCTTTCACCGTATTGAGCCCAATGAAATGCTGGTTTTGCATGATGAGCTGGATTTGTCGCCCGGCACCTTAAAGTTGAAGTTTGGCGGCAGTTCTGGCGGGCACAATGGGTTAAAAGACATCACCGCACAGATGGGAACCCAGGATTATTGGCGCTTGCGTATAGGCATAGGCCATCCTGGTGACCGCAATCAGGTCGTCGATTACGTGCTGAAGAAACCGCGCACAGCAGAGCAAGAATTAATTGACCAGTCGCTGGATAGAGCGCTGGCTGTTTGGAGTGACATAGCCAGAGGCGACTACCCCGTAGCCATGCAGAAACTCCACACCACGCCAAAATAAATGCACCCGCTTAATTGCACCCGCTATTTCCCGAATGTAACGCTAACTAGTCTGCTTAAAGTAGACAGCCAAGGAAAAAAATGAGTCTCAAATGTGGCATCGTCGGGCTACCCAACGTCGGCAAATCAACGTTATTTAACGCCCTCACCAAAGCGGGTATCGAAGCAGCCAACTACCCTTTCTGCACCATCGAGCCGAACGTCGGCATCGTCGAGGTGCCCGATCCACGGCTTGCGCAGCTTGGTGAGATCGTGAAACCACAACGCAGTGTGCCTGCTGCGGTTGAGTTCGTGGACATCGCTGGGTTGGTAGCGGGCGCGAGCAAAGGTGAAGGTTTGGGCAACAAATTCCTCGCCAACATCCGCGAGACCGACGCCATTCTGCATGTCGTGCGCTGCTTTCATAACGACAACATCGTGCACGTCACCGGCGGTGTGAACCCCGTCTCAGACATCGAGACTATCGAAACCGAATTAGCGCTTGCCGATCAGAGCACGGTTGATAAAGCCATCGCACGCTATCGCAAACCTGCGCAGTCCGGCGACAAAGAAGCGAAAGCGCTGATGCCCGTGCTAGAAAAATGCGCCGTGGTGTTGAACGAAGCCAAGCCTGTTCGCTCACTCGACCTCACCAAAGAAGAATGGGCGGTCCTCAAACCGCTGTGCCTCATCACTGCCAAGCCGACTTTGTTTGCGGCTAACGTAGATGAAAAAGGCTTCAAAGACAATCCGCTTCTGGCGATGGTCGAAGCCCACGCCGCCGCACAAAACTCACCGGTCGTCGCATTCTGCGCCGCGCTCGAAGCTGAAATCGCTGACCTCGATGACGCCGATAAAAAAGAATTCCTCGCCGACATTGGGCAAGAAGAAGCTGGCCTAAACCGCTTAATCCGCGCGGGTTACCAGCTACTTGGCTTGCAGACCTACTTTACTGCGGGTGTTAAAGAAGTCCGCGCTTGGACTATCCACGCGGGCAACACCGCCCCGCAAGCAGCAGGTGTCATCCACACCGACTTTGAGCACGGCTTCATTCGCGCAGAAGTAATTTCGTTTGCCGATTTCATGGCTTGCAAAGGCGAGCAAGGCGCAAAAGACACGGGGAAGATGCGCGTCGAAGGTAAGGAATACGTCGTGCAAGATGGCGATGTGATGCACTTCAGGTTTAACGTTTAACGCCATTGCCTTTGTATAAAAAGTTACACACAAATAGGCGGTCAGGCTTTAGCAAATTTATATCCTGACCCGCCACCCCGCTTAGCTTCATACATGGCAATATCGGCAAGCTTCAATAAGTCTTCTGCATCCGCAGCGTGCTCTGGGAAGATGGCGATGCCGATGGAGACACCCATTACATAAGGCTTTCCGCCTGCCTCTACGGGCTCCAGAATGGCTTCAACTATTTTTTCTGCCACACGAATGGCATCGCTCACCCCGGCCATTTCGGGTAGCAGGATGACAAATTCGTCGCCACCTAATCGCGATACGGTGTCCGTTTCCCGCACGATTTTTTCTAAGCGCTTAGCGATGGTGATGAGTACGGTGTCGCCCGCCGAGTGTCCCTCTGTATCGTTAATCGTTTTGAAGTTATCGAGATCGAGCAACATCATGGCGACTTGATGGTTTTTACGTCGCGCGATTGCGAGCGCTTGTTCCAGCCGGTCATTGAGTAGGCGACGATTCGGCAGGCCGGTGAGCGTATCGTGGTGGGCGAGATGGCGGAACTGCTCGGCGGCTTTGACGCGATCGGTGATGTCGGTGCCGACGCCGTGATAGCCGCAAAACTCGCCATTTTCATCGTAAGCGGGTGTGCCGCTAATGGAAAACCAACTGCGCCCTTTGTTGGGCATGATGGCTTCGTAGATGAAGTCTTGAAAGGGCTGTTGATTTTCCAGTGTGTCTTTGTGCGCTTGCCACTGTGCTTCAGAGACACCTAAGATGCCTTTGATTTCCCACCTTGTTTTTCCAATAGGGGCGGTAGTACTTAATCCGATGCGCTCTAATGCCAAGCCGGAAACATGGGTGAAGCGGAAGTTTTCATCCTGCTCCCAATACCAGTCGGTTGATAATGAAACCAAATCGCGAAATCGTTGTTCGCTGGCGATGAGTTCGGCCTCGGTGCGCAGGCGTTGTGAAATATCGGTGCCCATCCAAACCACACCCAGCTTGAGGTTTTTGGGATCAACAGCCATGCCACTGATCTCAGCCCAAAATAACTCACCATTCGTTCGCCGCAGCTGCACCACGGCGCTGTAGGCACGTCCTGCTGCAATGGCGAGCTGACAGTTTTTGGTGAACTCAGCCCAGTATTCGTAGCTGGGGAAAATATCCCATGGCGGTTTCCCTGCCGCCTCGTCAAGTTCGTAGCCAAATAATTCGCACCATTGGCGATTGCATTTGGCCACGTAGCGCGGACGTACTAGAGCAATCGCTTCGGCAGCAGAATTGAAAATCACTGTGTGCTCTAAAGCTAAGGCTTCACTTTCAAATCGGCGTAAAAAAGTACTGCAAAAATTTCGAAACAGTAAGTCATGCACACTAAAGAGCATGGCCAAGTAGATCAATATCCCCCAGCTTGCGGCAGTCAGCCCCTCAAAGGATGAACTGGAAATTAAAGAAGGCGTGGCCAGAATGAGTACGGGCGTCATAAAGCCGTAGTAGGCGAGTCGTGAGGGTGAAAATACTGCACATACTCCAAGGCTGGCCATGCTCAGTGCTAAGACAACGACAATGCGTTCAAACTCGCCGGTGCTGGGCAAGATCAGCCATATCAACAGCCCCCACACTACGCCAGCAAATACGGCTCTGATGGCAAAGTAGTGTTCCCACAATGGTGAGTCTTGTGGCTTGGGTTGTTTCTTTTGAAAGTAGAAATACAGAAAGACGGTTGCGCCTACATTAAGCGCCATGGCGATGAGCCAGCCAACCAGGGTTGAGCGATTGACTGAGTCCCACAGCCATGTGGCCACTAGGATAGCAGTGGCGAAATTTGCCACCACGGTGCTGCGAGATAAGGCGTAGAGAAGCCGCACCCGCTCAGCATTGCTCGCAGCGCGTACATCGGTTTGCCAACCTAGCATGACCTCGGTTTTGGTCACATGCTTCCCTTTAAGCCACCTTCGAAAAAGACTGCTTTTAAAACTAGGTGTTGTGCGAATTCGATATTATTCGAGGTTATTTTTTTAGCTATGTCTGGAGTAAATGGGAAGGCTATAGGCCTAAGTCGACGCTATCCTACTGGAATGTTGACATTCTTTCCGTGACAAGAATCACGCTTATGAGAAGCAATTGAAAGATCTTTAGTTAGGCAGAGGAAGCTCGGAACGATTAGCGCTAATGCGCTACATGTTAATGCTTGCCCGTGTAACCGGCGATACCAATCAATACGCGCACACAGGAGTAAGCAAGCCAACGAGTAATACGCGAAACCCAAGGCTTTTGTTTCCAGTCGTCATGGCGTAGTTCTACCCCGCCTTCTGTCATGGCCCGATGTAAGCTTTCACGTAGTTTGGCGGCGAACTCTTTATCAAGCACAACCACATTAGCTTCGCGCGCGAGCAGCAGGCTAAACGGATCAATGTTGCTCGAACCGACGGTCGCCCACTCGCCATCTATCACAGCGACTTTCGCGTGCAAAAAACTACGACGATATTCGTGAATGTTAATGCTGCTAGATAGCAATGCGCCATAAAGCGCTTGGCTAGCGAAATGCAGCAAAAAGTACTCGACTCGCCCTTGCAGCAAGATGGTGACTTTAACGCCGCGCTGAGCGGCCTC
>Ga0209181_10002125_pt1 | contig 32876 bp, 26 predicted proteins | sample MAT05_FD_187208 | JGI IMG/M metagenome (GOLD analysis project Ga0209181, IMG submission 187208) | Freshwater microbial communities from Lake Fryxell liftoff mats and glacier meltwater in Antarctica - MAT-05 (SPAdes) (version 2) | ecosystem: Environmental > Aquatic > Freshwater > Ice > Liftoff... | reverse complement strand
CTTGAGATGCAGTGGAAATGGGCTTCCAGCAGCAGAGAGTGAGTTTGAAATTACCAGAGCGTCTCGTGATTATAAGTTACGTCATTTGCGACGGCCTACACTAGGAGGCTATTGAAATACACAGCGGCGCATTTCGCTGGGGCAAAATCTTACGCTTTGCCTTGCTCTTGATCTTACTCCAAGCAGTGGCCGAGTTTTAAGTGTGAAGTTTTAAGTAAAGGCATTTCCCGCTCAGCCTTTGTCATTCCAATCAACCATCACCCATCATCAATCAACTTTGGTTTTCAGAGTAAGATCAAGAGCAAGACAGCCGAGCGCAGTGAGACAGACGTGGGCGTAGGCGGGTCAAAGAGTAAGAACCTTCGGCTTCATTCATCCCAACCATATCCAACGGTTTTCAACAGGCTGCTAATAAAGGCACCTTCGCTAATTGCTGCGAATCCATGATTGGCTTGCAAGGAAACCTCAGATTCATTCCTTCCCATTCGTGACTTTTTCTCAGCCAGATATTTTCAATCCGCCCACTGCTCTCTTCGGTTCCTATCCCAATACTCCCGATGTTTTCGACGAGGTAATTGATCCCACCGGCGCGGTCCGTCCCCACTGGAGCGCATTCATCACAAAGGTAAACGGTCTCGGCGCAGATGCCTTGCGCGAGCGGCAACAACACGCCCAGCAGCTTCTGAGAGATCACGGCGTGACTTATAACGTCCATGCCGACGGCAGCAGCGATGAGCGTCCGTGGCGGCTGGACATGATGCCGCTAGTGATTGCACCGGACGAATGGCAGCGGCTTGAAAAGGGGCTGATCCAGCGCACCATCCTGCTGAATCGCATTTTACAGGATCTGTACGGACCGCAAAACCTGCTGCATGACGGGCTTCTCCCGCCTGCGATCATCCATGCAAATGCAGGCTTTTTGCGTCCTTGCCATGGGATTTCACCTCCTGGGGGACGCTTTCTCACACTGCACGCGGTGGATCTCACCCGCGCACCGAATGGAGAATGGTGGGTGATGTCGGATCGTACCCAGTCGCCAAGCGGGGTGGGTTACACACTGGAAAATCGGATCATTCTCGCACGCGTCATGGCCGAGGAATTCCGAAGCTTAAATGTCGAACGGCTCGCTTCCTTTTTTCTCGCGCGCAAAGCCGGCCTCCGAGCGATGGCTCCGTGGACTAAAACTCCGAACATCGTCTTGCTCACCCCCGGACCTTACGCTGCGACATTCTTCGAGCACGCCTACCTCGCGCGCTATCTTGGCTACCCACTTGTTGAGGGAAGCGATCTGACTGTCCGCGACAGAAAAGTGTTTTTAAAAACCATCCATGGCTTGCAGCGCGTAGATGTCATCATTCGGCGTGTGGACGATACGTTTTGTGATCCGCTGGAATTGCGATCCAACTCATTTCTCGGCGTCACCGGCCTTGTGGAGGCAACCCGCGCCGGCAATGTCGCCATCTCCAATGCGCTCGGCTCCGGAGCTGTCGAAGCCCCGGCACTTCTTGCGTTTCTCCCCGCCCTTTCGCGCCATCTTCTGGGTGAAAAACTTTCCATCCCGAATGTCGCAACGTGGTGGTGCGGACAGGAGCGCGAGCGGGATTACGCATTCAAAAACCTGCAATCACTCGTGCTTAAGCGCGCATTCGTCGGGGGCGGCGATCCAGTGTTCTGTGAAACCATGAATGCGGAGGGGCTGCGCGTATTGCGCGCCCAGATCGAAGCCAACCCCCATCAATACGTAGGCCAGGAACGAGTAGCACTTTCCACCGCACCAATCTGGAACGGCGAAAGACTTGAGCCTCGTCCGCTGATACTCCGGTGCTTTGTCACAGCAACCGAAAATGGGTACGCCGTGATGCCAGGAGGCCTCACTCGCATTTCCCCCACGGCATTATCGCCCGTGGTCAGTTCCCGTTTTGGCGGAGGAAACAAAGACACCTGGGTCATTGCCAGCCAACCATCGGAAGTCATCACCCTGTTGGATTCACGCGGTTTGCCTCCTGAAATGCCACGCGCCCAGACAGTACCGAGTCGCGTGGCGGAAAATTTCTTCTGGCTGGGTCGTCATATCGAGCGTCTCGAAGACACCACTCGGCTGCTGCGTCCAGTCCTCGGTCGCCTGACTGGTGAAGGCAGCGCCACGGCGGAGGCCGAGCTTGCCGCAATGGTCCAATGTTTAATCGTCAGAGGAAAACTGCCATCCGAGCCGGAAGCGCCCAACCTCAATCATGCAGATCTGATCGCAGCGTTACGCGACCCTGTTTTTCAGCAAACGCTTCCGGAACTCATTCAAAGGATAGATTTTCTCAACGCCAGTCTCCGCGATCGTTTTTCCGGCGACACCTGGCGGATTCTTCATCAACTCGAAACCAGCTTCCCGACAGTTTCAGACAGGGCCAGCCCTGAAACCATGCTCACCATTCTGCACCGGCTTATTTTCCAGATTGCTGCATTCATCGGAATGGAAATGGAAAACACCACGCGTGGAGACGCATGGCGTTTCATGGAGGCGGGGCGGCGCATTGAGCGGGCAAATAATCTCGCCTCAACCGTACTTTCCGTCGTGCAAAATTTCCCCAGCCATCCTGCGGCGCTCGTTCCCCTGCTTGAATATAGCGACAGCATCATGACCTATCGTGGTAACTATTTTGCACAACCCGATCTGCCCCGTACGCTCGGGTTATTAATGCGGGATTCCTCCAATCCTCGCTCGCTGATGTTTCAGCTTATTTCACTCGAAAAACATCTCTTACATCTCCCCGGACTGCACGCGCAGCAGCCCGAGTATCTGAAGATCAGCACCTTGCTGGACACTGTAAAATCCGGAGATCATCTGCAAATTTACGGTGATGCTCCCATCTATCAGTGTGCCCTGCTGGAGAAGCTGCTATTTGAAATCATCGATGGGTGCAGGAGTCTTTCCGACATGCTGACTGTGCGCTATTTCAATCATCTCGAGACGCGGGCAAGCTGATTCCATTTTCAAACCACTGTGCGTTACACCATCCATCACAAGACGACTTATCTTTATGAGTCTCCGGCGACGCTTTCCCACCATCTGCTGCACCTGCGTCCCCGAAACATGGGCAACCAGCTCGTAAAACAGTTCTCCCTGGAGGTGCACCCGTCACCCGCTGTTTCCACGATGCACACGGATTACCACGGCAACATGGCGGATTATTTGACCATTGGGAGTGCACACGACGAATTGAAGGTCATTGCCAAAAGTGAAGTTGAAGTCACCAAACCCGTGCTTCCAGATCCTCAATCAACCCCACCTTGGGAATCGGTAAGGTCTTTTTCTGCTGGAGAAACGCGTGCTGAGAAAATTGAAATTAGCGTCTATCTTTTTGATTCTCCCATGCTGGCGGTTGATCCGGCTTTTGCCGCATTTGCACTGGAGTCGTTTCCGGCAGGATGTCCGCTACTTCAAGGCGTCATCAATCTTATCCAGCGTATCAACCAAGAGTTCCGTTTCGACCCGCGCGCTACCACCGTTGCCACGCCTGTCCACGAAGTGCTCCGGTTGAGGCGCGGCGTCTGCCAAGACTTTGCCCATCTGGGAATCATCTGTCTTCGCTCTCTTGGAATACCCGCGCGTTACGTCAGCGGTTACATCGAAACCATCCCGCCAGCGGGGCGTAAGCGTCTGGTAGGAGCCGACGCCTCGCACGCCTGGTTCAGTGCATGGTGCCCCGGCTATGGATGGATCGACGCCGACCCGACCAATAATCTCCTGTGCGCCGACCGCCATATTACTGTCGCCTGGGGCCGCGACTTCAGCGACGTCAGCCCACTACGCGGCATCGTCCTAGGCGGTGGCGAACACAAGCTGAAGGTGGAAGTGGATGTCCTCCCGCTGGAGTAATCGCGCCTAGCAGCCTGCTGTGTCATAAGAAAAACTAAGCGACTCATTTCGCTAGGGCAAAATCTTACTCTTTGCCTAGGCGTGAATGGAAGTGGTGAGAAAATACGAGAATGGATTTTTGGTATGGCTGAAACCCGGAGGGTTTATGGGACCGTAGCCGGGGGTAGCACCCCCGGGAAAAGGCAAAACAGGCATGCACGCCGGAGGTGTGCTGGATGGATTTTGTCCACCACCCCTGCCGGGCCTGCTGGGGTGAAAGTCTTTATCCATCTTTATCCCCGGATGCTACCCGGGGCTACGGTCCGTCAAACCCTCCGGGTTTTCTTTCACTCTACATCCACTCTTTTTCCCACCACTTCCAATCACACCCCCTGTATATTGAGAGAGAACGCGCGGCTTTACACTTCTGCTTACTTTGGTTTCTTCTGACACCAATGCTCGCGGCACATTATCTTCTGATCTTCATCCTCGGCGGTTACACGCTGAATACCTTGATCAATCTGCTTTTCTTTCGCGGCCTGCGCACGGCTGCGCCCCCGGATAACGCGCCGCTCGTCTCCATTCTCATTCCCGCCCGCAACGAAGCGCGCAATATCGAAGCCTGCGTCTCGTCGCTATTGAAACAGGATTACCCGCGCTATGAAGTGATCGTGCTGGATGACAACTCCGAGGACGACACTGCGGAGATGGTCATGAATCTTTACCGGGCATGTGACAACGAACAGGTTCGCAAGGTTCTACTGCGAGGCGATCCATTGGCGGAAGGCTGGACGGGGAAAGGCTGGGCGTGTCATCAGCTCTCCAAAGTCGCGAGTGGCGATTACCTGCTCTTTATTGATGCCGACACCACCCATGCTTCAGGCACGCTTTCCGCAGCAGTGGCGTTCGCACAAAAACACAAAACCAGCCTACTCTCGGCCTGGCCGCGTCTGATCACCAAAACACTGGGCGAAAAACTCATCGTACCGATCATTCCGCTGATCGGCTTTGCATTTTTCCCGCACTGGCTACTTCCCATCCTCCAGCGCTTTCCCTCTCTTGCCCGCCTGGTCGGCACGAAATTCTGCCGCACATTCGGAGCGGCAAACGGTCAGTTTATGTTTTTCACCCGGCGCGCCTACGATCAGATCGGCGGCCACGCCTCCGTCCACGATCACGTCGTGGAAGATGTCGCGCTTGGCCGTCAGATCGCACAACGCACTGACGAAGGCCTGCGACTCATGAATATCGAGTCGATTCATTTTTCCACGGTGCGCATGTATCAATCCTTTGGAGAATCCTGGCATGGCTTTACCAAAAACCTACGCGCCGCGTTTGATCGTGAGGGCTTCCTCTTCTGGCTGTTTATCGCCTGTCTCGTCTTTTGCTGGCTACTGCCTTGCTTCAACTGGATCTGGGTCCGGGGTGTTCCCCTTGAAACTTCTTTTCTGGCTATCGGCCTGATCTATCTCACGCGTTTTCTCATCACCCTTCGCTTCCGTCTCAGCTGGCTCAACGCATTCCTTCATCCAGTCGGCATCCTCCTCATCATCGGAATCTGTCTTCACAGCTGGTATCTTTCCATCACTGGAAAAGTCTCTTGGAAAGGCCGCACTTATAAACCAAACGTGTAGCGCGACAGCTATTTTTCATCCCGAGCTTTCAGAGCAAGGCCAGCCTTATTAAAACACATCCATGTCTAAATCAGCCTCATTGAATCCCGCAGATATTGTCTTTCTTGGCCTCAAAGGAAAGGTCACTGCCATTAGCAAAAGTGATGGAAAAATATTGTGGGTAACCGAACTGAGCGGGGCCCAGTATGTAACCATGACTGCCGATGCAACGCGTCTGTATGCCTGTACATATGGAAAGCTTTTCTGTCTGGATATATCCACTGGAGAGATCCTCTGGAAAAACGGGCTCAGCGGCTACGGCTATGGCGTGGCTTCCCTCCATCTCTACGGGTTTCCTCCGGCCCTCGACTCAACAACCTATGAAGCCATCCGGGCAGCTGAGGCTGCAGCAAGGCGCAATACGGTATCCGACTAAGCCGGAACCAAATGGGGTGCGCACGCGACTCGCCTGAAGTCTTTGGCGCCTCGCCAAAGACTTCAAAACATAATGCGAAGCATCACGCCTTTGGAAAGATGTAGGCTACGCCATATAATATAGAGGTTTTCGGCGAGTCGCAGGCGCTCCCCATGCAAACGATTCGCGTCCGCAAACATCGTCGAAAATATGTCCGTTGTTTTTCAGCAGGCTGCTAATATCTCCTGGCTTCCGAGATTCGCTCTGGACGTTTCATTAAGAAGCGGCACCAATGTTCACGATGCCAGAGTTCCATTATTTAACCAGAAACAGCGCTTCTTTTGTCGCTCCCCGCAGCTCGCGATGGGAACGCGCGTCCTACTCCGTTTGGTCGCTCTGCTTCACACTGCTCTTCACTCTTTCATTCGCTTCTGCCGCTCCGGTGGACTTCAACCGTGAAATCAGGCCGATTCTTTCAGAGAACTGTTTTTACTGTCATGGACAAGATCCCAAGCACCGCGAGGCGGAACTGCGTCTGGACTCTATGGAGGAAGCGACACGCGACCTCGGGGGATATTCCGCGATTGTCCCCGGCAAACCCGAGCTAAGCGAGCTCCTCCTGCGTCTCACGACCGATGACACCGAGGAGGTCATGCCGCCGCCGAAGTCGAATCGCCATGTCTCCAAAGAACAGATCACATTGATCAAACGCTGGATTGCTGAAGGCGCGACTTATCAAAAACACTGGGCGTTTATTCCGCCGGTGCGTCCTGAGCAGCCACAGGTGAATGATACGCAATGGGCGAAAAATGACGTAGATCGTTTCGTCCTGACCCGACTGGAAGCTGAAAAGCTCAATCCATCGCCAGAGGCAAAACCCGAGACATGGCTACGCCGTGCGAGCTTCGATCTTATCGGACTTCCTCCCACCCCAAAGGAACTCGACGATTTCCTCGCGGACATCACGGCGCGGGGTGAAGCGGCTTATGCAGCGGCGGCAGATCGTCTCCTGGCTTCCGAACACTTTGGCGAGCGGCTCGCGATCGACTGGCTCGATGCCGCGCGTTATGCCGACACCCACGGTTTCAACAACGACGCGGCGCGTATCATGTGGCGCTGGCGCGACTGGGTGATCGAAGCATTCAATGCGAACAAGCCTTACGACCAATTTATCACCGAGCAACTCGCCGGCGATCTCCTCCCGCAGCCGACGCTTGATCAGAAAATCGCCACCGCTTACAACCGGAATCATGTAATCAACTCCGAGGGCGGAATCATCGAGGAGGAATATCGTGTAGAATACGTCGCCGACCGCGTGCGCACGCTGAGCATGAGCTGGATGGGACTCACCATGGAGTGCTCCCGCTGCCACGATCACAAATACGATCCGATCACGCAGAAGGATTACTACCAAATGTTTGCGTTCTTTAATCAGGTGCCGGAGTTTGGTGAAGACGGACGTGCGATGAATGCGTGGCCGATGATGCCCGCGCCCACCCGCGCACAAGCCGCCGAACTGGAGCGCATGGAAAAGGAAGTCGCCGCGCTCGACGCACAGTTGAAGCCCAGACGCGACATCTGGAAATGGCAGCCCGAAGACAAAGCACGGATCGAGCAATCCATTGCCCAAGCGCACACCGGCGTCCCGCTTGCAGATCGGCTATGTTATCTCAGCGCAGACAATGCAGAGGTATCGAATGATGGGTGGACGTTTTCCAAAACAAAACCGTCTCCTATTGATGGTGTCTCGGGCAGGGCGTGGTCAACCGACGGCGCGGAGCCGATGGCAGCGATTGAAGACAGTAAGGTGCGCCATCATGGCCCAGAGGGAAACACAATCGCTTTTTGGGTAAAACCAGCTGCGGATAATCCCGCGGATGTCGCGCTTCTTTCCAATCAGGAATACGGCGGATCCTCGGCCAGCACATTATACAATCGCGGCCAGGAAATCCGTCTCGTGAATGGCGAGGTCTTTGTAAAATTCACATTACGCGATCCTGCCTACGCAGTCTGGGTGCTGAGCGAGGGCGCGGCGATTCAACCCGGGGCATGGAATCACATCGCGGTGACTTACAGCGGCGGGCTGCTTGCCGCCAATATCCGCATCTTTACCAATGGACGTGAACTGCCGACGCGTGTGGAACGTGACGGCTTTTCGAGAGACTCCGCTTTGCAGACCAGCAGACATTTTCTGGCAGGAGACGGAAATAAAGACGGAGCTAAATTTAGAGGTGCAATCGACGAGTTCCGTGCGTTTTCCCGCGCGCTGAATCGTCCAGAAGTGCAGGCTGTCCTCCTCACCGAGGCGCTCCCTTACGCAGTCGCTCAGGTAGAAAAAGGCGTCGCCAGTGCCTCCGAACTGGAATGGCTGCGCGACGCATCTTTAAGCGCTGACGCCGCCTGGAATGCGATCGCCGTCAAACGCGACGAGGTCTGGGAAAACTATCTCAAAGCACGGCGAACCCGGCCAACCATCATGGTTATGAACGATCTCCCAGAGCCGCGCAAAACCCATCTACTCAAGCGGGGATTGTATGACGCGCCCGGCGAAGAGGTGGACGCCGGAGTACCGGAAAAGCTTCTGGCTCCCTGGCCCGAAGGCGCACCGCGCAACCGTCTCGGTCTCGCACGCTGGCTGACGCGTCCGGATCATCCCCTCACCGCCCGTGTGGTCGTGAATCGCTTTTGGGCACAGCTTTTCGGAACTGGGTTGGTGAAGACGCTTGAGGATTTTGGCTTTCAAGCCGAGTGGCCCAGTCACCCTGAACTCCTCGACTGGCTCGCGCGGGAGTTTGTGGACAGCGGTTGGAATGTGAAGGCGCTTTATAAGACGCTCGTTCTGTCTGCGACCTATCGCCAAAACTCCGGCGTAACTCCCGAGCTCTTTACGCGAGACCCCGAAAACCGTCTCCTAGCACGAGGCCCACGGGTTCGTCTCCCAGCCGAGCTCATCCGCGATCAGGCCCTCGCCATTTCCGGCTTGCTGAAAAACCGTCTCGGCGGTCCGAGCGTGTATCCTTACCAACCGGCCGGTCTTTACGTCGGAATGGTGGTGGAAGGAAATTATCCCGGCACGCAATGGGTAGAAAGCACGGGAGACGATCTTTTCCGCCGCAGCCTTTATACATTCTGGAAGCGCACAGTCCCCCACCCCTCCATGCTCACCTTCGATGCACCCGATCGCGAGTTTTGTGCCGTCCGCCGTTCGCGCACCAACACGCCATTGCAAGCGCTTACGCTGATGAATGATCCCACCTACGTGCAATCCTCCCGCGAACTCGCGAAACGGATGCAAGCCGAAGGAGGCGCAGACGACACCGCACGCGTTACCTACGCATTCCGTCTCGCAACCTCCCGCGCCCCCGGTCCCGAAGAGATCAAGGTGCTCACTTCCAAACTACAAACATTCCGCGAAAGCTTCACTGCCGATCCCGCTGCTGCCGCCAAGCTCAGTAAAACCGAGGGAGCCGACGCACCGGAGCTCGCTGCTCTCACCTCCATCGCCAGTATAATTTTGAACCTGGACGAGACGATCACGAAAAACTAATGAGCCATCGCAATTCATTCAATCCGGCGAAGCCGACATGGGGAGCGCACGCGACTCGCGTGCAGTCTTTGGCGACTCGCCAAAGACTCCAAAAATATAATGCGAAGCATCGCGCCTTTGGAAAGATGGAGGCTGCGCCATTTGTTTTAGAAGTTTCCGACGAGTCGCCGGAAACTGCACGCGAGTCGCGTGCGCTCCCCATCACATTCTGAACCTGACCATGCATTGCCAAAACTACGAGACCGCTCTCACTCGCCGGGACTTTCTGACCAAAACCGGTCTTGGCATCGGCACGGCCGCGCTTGCAAAACTGTTCGGGAATACCGCGCTTGCAGATCAATCACTGCCGTCAGGTCTCTCCCACTTCGCACCCAAGGCGAAACGCGTGATCTGTCTCTTCCAGTCTGGCGGGCCTTCGCATCTCGATCTCTTCGACGACAAACAGGTGCTACGAGACCGTTTTAATGAGGATCTGCCAGATTCCGTGCGGCAGGGTCAGCGCATCACGGGCATGGTCGCCGGGCAGGCCAGGCTGGTTTTGCAGCCGAGCAAATTTAAGTTTCAACCCGGAGGGAAAAGCGGCGCGGTGATCAGCGATCTCCTGCCACACACCCGCGCGATGGCGGACGACATTTGTCTCATCCGCTCGATGCACACCGAGGCGATTAATCACGACCCGGCGATCACATTCTTCCAGACAGGCAGCCAGCTTCCAGGACGCCCCAGCATGGGAGCCTGGACGGATTACGGCCTTGGCCGTCTCAACGAAAACCTGCCGTCTTATGTCGTGCTGGTTTCTGTCTCCACCAGTGGCGCAGGACAAGGCCTGCTCTCCAGACTATGGGGTAGCGGGTTTCTGCCTAGCAAACATCAAGGCGTGCAATTTCGAGGTTCAGGCGAGGCTGTGCTTTACCTCAACGATCCCGAGGGAATCACCCGCGAACGCCGCCGTGTGATGCTCGATGGTATCGCCGACCTAAACCGTCTCCAATTTGCGGAGTGCGGAGATCCAGAGATCGAAACCCGTATCAGCCAGTATGAAATGGCTTACCGCATGCAAAGCAGCGTCCCCGAGCTCATGGACCTTGGCGGCGAGCCGGAGTCCGTGCTGAAGAGCTACGGCGACGATATCCAGAAGCCCGGCAGCTTCGCACGAAACTGTCTCCTCGCCCGCCGTCTCGCCGAACGCGGCGTGCGCTTTATCCAGCTCTACCATCGCGACTGGGATCACCACGGCGCACTCGATACGCGCATGCCGGTCATCGCCAAAGACATCGATCAACCATCCGCTGCGCTGGTGCAGGATTTAAAGCAACGCGGTCTCCTGGAAGACACACTCGTGATTTGGGGTGGCGAATTTGGACGCACGCCCTACGCACAAGGCGGCGCAAACCGCGACGCCTACGGACGCGATCATCACGGCAAAGCGTTTTCTATCTGGATGGCTGGCGGCGGAATCAAGCCCGGCGTCGTCCACGGAGCTACCGATGACTTCGGTTTTAACGTCACCGAAAATCCCGTTCACATCCACGACTTGCAAGCGACCATCCTGCATTGCCTCGGCCTTGATCACACCCGCCTCACCTACCGTTTCCAAGGCCGCCAGTTTCGCCTTACCGACGTGCACGGCAAGGTGGTGAAGGCGATTTTAGCGTGAAGCTTTAAGCTCAGCGTTGAGTTTCTGTCTGAAAAACCTTGGATACGGTTGAGATGCTTGAAACCAAAGGTGTTCCTCACCGGAACGCCCTCCCCACTTTCCAGTCTTGGCTAATTCCTTCGTGGTCTCGTATAAGGTGCGTATGTTCACCACTAAATCCCTTTGTACGCTTCTCTTTTGCAGTCTTCCTTACTTATCGGTTGTTGCCGAGGAAGCGAAAGTGGACGCCGGTCCCGCCCCTACACCCGAGGCGACAAAATCTGTCGAGGAACTCTCCAAACGCGGCGCACTGGTCACTCCTCTGGCTTCGAGCCTGAACTGGTATTACGCGAACTTCCGGGGCGTCGCGCAGTTGGAAGCCGCAGACTTCACCCATTTGAAAGCCATCACCGGACTCGTAGAGCTCGATCTCGCTGGGAAGCAGTTTTCCGAAGCTGACCTCGCGAACATTGCCGGACTCAAAGACATCAAAAAACTCAATCTCTCGAAGACCAATATCACCGACGCAGGACTCGCCGCGGTAAAGGATCTAGTGAATCTCGAATCGTTGAATTTATACGGCACCGCCATTACCGACGCCGGTCTGGCAAATGTGAGTGGATTAAAGAACCTGAAGCGCATTTATCTCTTCGACTCGAAAGTTACAGACGGTGCAGTTGAAAACCTCTGGAACACCATTCCTGGAATCCGCGTCGAACGTGGCTGGGATAAGCCATCCACCCCTCCTCCGCCACCTGCCCCGACGGCTCCCGCGCCTGCTGCCCCCGCGCCTGCTGCCCCCGCGCCTGCCGCCCCCGCTCCTGCTGCCCCCGCACCTGCTGCTCCCGCTCCTGCTACTCCCGCACCTGCTGCTCCCGCTCCTGCTGCTCCCGCTCCTGCTGCTCCCGCTCCTGCTGCTCCCGCTCCTGCTGCTCCCGCTCCCGTGCCAACGCCATAACAGCCCATAGAAAAACGCACGCGCTTGGAAATCTTACTCTTTGTCTTGCTCGTGATCTTACTCTGAAAATGCCCGCTTGGAGTAAGATCACGAGCAAGACAAAGAGTAAGAACCTCAAGTAGCGCATTAAACGCATTTCCCAACGCCGCAGGCCTCACCCTTTTTCCTTTCTCCCTTTTCCTTCTTCCTTATGCACTACATCCCCACCATCGGTCTTGAAGTCCATGTGCAGCTAAAAACACGTAGCAAAATGTTCTGCGCCTGCGCGACTGGCTTTGGCGAGGAACCCAACACCAACGTCTGTCCAGTCTGTCTCGGCTACCCTGGCGCTTTACCCGTGATGAATAAGGAGGCGCTGAAAATGACCGCGCTCGCCGGGCTCATGCTGGAGTGCACCATTCCCGATACCTGCAAATTTGACCGGAAGAACTATTTCTACCCGGACATGCCAAAGAACTACCAGATCACGCAGTTTGATCAGCCAATCTGTCTTGGAGGTGGCGTGCCACTGCACGACTTGGCTTACCCGAAGGATGCGCAGAAAAAAATCGTCGCTCCCAACAAGGTCGTGCATCTCACCCGGATTCACCTGGAGGAGGACGTCGCCAAAAGTTCACACTTTGAGACCAGCAGCGGGATTGATTTCAACCGCGCCGGAACTCCGCTCATGGAGATCGTGAGCGAGCCGGAAATCGATAATCCCGAGGAGGCGTTCGCCTACCTCACCGCACTCCAGCAAATTCTTATCTACGGTGGCGTCAGTGATGCCGACATGGAAAAAGGACAGCTTCGTTGCGACTGCAATGTCTCGGTGCGTCCGGAAGGACAAAAGGAGCTTGGCGTAAAAATCGAGATCAAGAACATGAACTCCATCTCGACGGTGCGACGCGCGCTGGCTTATGAAATCGAACGCCAGACCGCTGCCTGCGAACGCGGCGAGACGCTGGTGCAAAGCACACGCGGCTGGGACGACTCCACTGGCCAGACCCGACACCAGCGCAACAAGGAGAGCTCGCACGATTACCGTTATCTCCCCGACCCCGATTTACTCCCGGTCAACACGACCGTTTTCATGGACGAAGTTAAATCCCGTCGTCCCGAGCTACCTGCCGAGAAGCGCGCGCGTTTCGTCGCCAGCTTTGGAGTGACCGATTACGACGCCAGCGTGCTGGCTTCCGAGAAGGCGCTCGCAGAGTGGTTTGAACTGGCAGCCAAAAATGCAAAGGACACCAAAACCGTCGCCAACTATGTCATCAACGATCTCCTCAGCGCCCTGAGCGCGGCGGAGAAGACACTTGCCGATTGCCCGATCCAGCCCACTCAGCTTTCGGATCTGGTCAATGTGCAAAAAGGCGGCGCGATTAGTTCCAGCCAAGCGAAGGAAGTGTTCGCGGAGATGTTTGCGACAGGAAAAGACCCGGCGGTGATCATCGAAGAGAAAGGGATGAAACAGGAAAGCGATGTCGGCGCGATCGAGGCGCTCTGCAAACAGATCATCGAAGCCAACCCAAAGCCCGTCGCTGAATACAAGTCTGGCAAGCTCCAGAGTATCAATTTCCTCAAAGGCCAGGTGATGAAGCTTTCCCAAGGCAAAGCGAATCCCGTGATCGCAAATGATGTGCTTGTGAAGCTGCTTTCGTAAGTTCCTCAGAGATTTTGCGTTACTGCGCTTTACGTTTAGGTAAGTGTCCGGCGGTATTATGCCTATCTGCGCAATTACCCAGCGTGAACACGCTCCGCATGAATTAACCCTCCTCACCGCGATCCGCCCACAGCTGGCGATCATGATCAAGGACATGCATCCCGAAGTTTCCGGCGACAGCCTTATCTCTTTCGCCGCGCTTGGGAAATTCCGCTCCGCCTACGTGCAGCATCTGCTGGAGGATGAAGCAGGTGAAATCACCGCATTACAACGCGAGGTTGTCAGCTCCATGCACGCGCACGATCTCGTCACGAGTAACGTGCAGGAAGCCTACGAGGAAACCCAGACCTCCGGCGAGCGCACCGCCAGCGCTATAGCGGAATTCAGCGGCAGTTGGCGTTTCATAATCAGTTTATTCGTCCTCCTGATCATCTGGGTCGCGGCTGTTCTGTTCTCATCGGAAAGCGGCACCGCGGGCCTGCACCCATTCATCATTTTCACGCTGGCGCTCTCCTGTCTGGCCGTATTCCAGGCTCCCATCATCATGATGAGCCAAAAGCGGCAAGACGCCAAAGACCGTCTCCGCGCCGATAACGACTACAAAATCAGCCTCAAGATGCAGCTCGAAGTCAGGCATCTTCACGAAAAAGTTGATTACCTGCTCAAGCAGCAGGCGCAGCGTCTGTTCGATCTTCAGGAGATCCAAATCGATCTCATGCAGGAAGTGGCCACCCGTCGCGCCGAAAAACCTCAAGGCGCTTAGGAGACACTGGCTTTTCTTAAAGCTTCACATTTAAAACTCGACCCTCAGAGACGGAGTAAGATTTCCAACCGACTGTTAGAAGCCCGCTCCCACGCCTGCTGTTCATCCTGTCACAATTCCCTTCTCATCATGCACATGAAAACCCTTCTACTTCACATCCTCCCAACCTTCTTATTTTGCACTGCTGCTATCCAGGGAGAAGATGTGCCCACCAACTCAGCGGATGCCGGGCGATACGATCAAAGTGACGTTCCTCTAGAGGAGGAGCCGCCGGATGCAAGTTTGGCCAAAATCGTTATTGTGGCAGGCAAGGCGAGTCACGGCCCTGGAGATCACGAGTTTTTTGCCGGCTCGGTCATCCTAAGCAAGCTCCTCGCGCAAACGCCTGGTGTGTTTCCCGTGCTGATCCGCGACGGCTGGCCAAAGAACGAAAAGGTGTTCAGTGGCGCACAGAGTATTGTGTTTTATCTCGATGGCTCTGGCGATCATCCCATGATGGATCCTGCAAAAAGGGAGGTGATCCGTAAGGAGATAGATCGGGGCTGTGGGTATGTGAACCTGCATTATGCGCTCGAATATACGCCGGAAACGGCAAAGGAAGTTTTGCCGTGGATCGGTGGATACTATGAGCCGGATTTTTCAATCAATCCCCGCTGGAGCGCCACTTTCAAGACGCTCCCAGTGCATCCCGTCACCCGAGGCGTCAAGCCTTTCCGTCTCCATGATGAATGGTATTACAATATGCGCTGGATGGATGATGCGTCCGGGAAAATCACCCCGCTACTAACTGCAAGGCCGCCTGATCCCACCCGGGCAACGCCGGATACCCAGCAGCATATGGGGCGCGACGAAACTGTGGCATGGGCTTTTGACCGTAGAGAAAAAGGACGCGGATTTGGATTCACCGGCGGTCACATCCACGCCAACTGGGGCGTGGAACCTTTCCGGCGTATCGTGGTCAACGGGATTCTATGGACCGCTGGAATTGAGATTCCTACGGGTGGCGCGAAAGTGGAGCTTGATACCAAAGACTTGGATCGGCATCTCGACCTAAAGGAGCGTGGACCCAAGCCTATTCCTAGGGAGTTTGCGGTAAATCTGCCTTCAAGGCCGATCACAGACTGGCAATTTATCGGCCCATTTTCGAATGAAGAGAATATCGGATTTAACACCGCGTATCCCGTCGAAACGTCGCTCGATTTATCCAAGAGCTATCCCGGCAAAGGAACGACCGAAGTGAAATGGCGTAAAATCACGACCGATCCTGCGGGAACGATTTCCACCTACGAACTCTTGCGTGATGAGCAGGAAAAAACCGTCTCCTATTTCTTTACAGAGATTGATGCGTCAAAAGAGGAGCCGGTAAATTTTGGATTTGGCTCGGACGACGGGATCAAGGTCTGGCTCAACGGTGCCTTGATTCATGCAAACGATGCGGGCCGGGGTCTGACGCAGGATGAAGACGCAGCCTGGGGCACACTTAAAAAAGGTAAAAACACCCTACTGGTGAAACTCATCAATGGAGGAGGAACGGGCGGCCTGATTGTGACGTTGAAATGCAAAGGGGAGCTGCGTCAGCCACAGCGTTAATTGAAATGCAAAGTTGATTGATGATAGGTGATGGTTGATTGGAACCACAAACGCTGAGCAGGAAATGCCTTTACTTAAAACTTCACACTTAAAACTCGGCCACTCAGACGGAGTAAGATTTTGCCCCAACGAAATACGTCGCTGAGTATTTCAACTGTCCTCCTCGTCTACCTTCCTTTCACCAGCTCAAACGTGCCCTTGTCATAAATTGCATCGTAAGACGCTGACATCCTGACGGTGTTGACCCATCCTTCGCAGCGATAGGATCCCGCTCCGATCCAACTGTGCACACTCGCCTCGCCAGCAAACGCCCTGGCGTTTTTTCCGGCTTTCCTCAGCGTCTTTCGGGCTTCGCTCCCGGAAAGAAACGGCAGCACTGCTTCATGTTCCGATTTGAAAACCCCGTGCCATGTCGCCTTGAACTCTGCGTGAAGCTTGCCGTCCTGCTTTTCCTCCACGATGCACCACAGCTTACCTCCCGTGCCAGGATGCCCTCCGCTTTCCCAGCGCCCTTTCCAGGCCCCGGCAATGCTGTCCTTCCGATTCGTAGCCGCAGCCGCCCTCCATCGCGCGTCGTAACTCGAGCACCCGGAAACGAAAGCGAGGAGCAAGATAAGGATGAGCAACCAACATCGCGGAATCATCATCACATCATTGGCGCTAGCTTCACGGGATGCAATCATCACTCCAGCGCACGAGAATCGCACACCCTATACTTTCATTTCGGACCTGTCCGTTTTCAACAGGCTCCAAACCAAGAGCGTTCGGCATGCGAAGCGTAGCACAGGATTGTATTCGCTTTCACTGGTCGCGCATTTTTCGCCACTGTACTCGCGCTCTTTGCATCGCTCGCACCCCTACGGGCCGCCGACATCACCGAGGAGTTTTTGAAATCAGAACAACTCGGAGGCTTTAAGCTCAACATGGCGGAAAAAGACGTAATCAAGCTGCTCGGAAAACCTCAAGAGAAGGGTGACCTCGTTTTGCAGGAAGCCGACGGCATGTGGGTTCAAGATTGGGAATATCCAGACGCAGGATTGAGCATCACCATGGGCGCCAGGAAAAAGGGCGGCGCGAAAGCCATCGTCAGAATCTCCGCAATCGCTCCCTGCACCCTCGCGACCAAAGCAGGCATTAAGATTGGCAGTGCCTCCACCGCAGTATCCAAAGCCTACTCCAGCCACCTCGATAAGGAGAACACACCCACCGCCGACCTTATCGTCGTAGGCTCCATTTATGGAGGCATCCTGTTCGACTTGGAAAAGGGTAAAGTAACCCGCATCTTTTTCGGCGCTGCCGCAGAGTAGATCTGGGGTTAATCGTAACACAAGAGATCCTGCTCCTCGTTCCCAAGCTAGTGTTCTTTCATGTGTGGAATGAGGTTCACGGATAAGGTAGGCGTCTCGCCGGCGGGACGCCTATGCTACGTTACGCACAGAAAGCCCATCCACGGCAGCTAGCACAGTCTGAATAGGAATGGCATCCATTGCCGCCCCTTTCATTTTAGGATCAAACACCGTAAGCGGCTCCCCCGGCTGCGCAGCGGAAATCACCACGCCTTTTGCATGACGTGGACGCCAGTGAAACGGGTTCGTAGGACCAAACAACACAATCTGGGGACGCTCGGAAACAGCCGCGATATGAACCACCGCAGTATCGCAGGAAATCACCAGACCAGCTCCTTCGATACGGGCAGCAAGCTCCAGCAGCGAGGCAGGATAAACCACCTCAGGTGATTGGAGCCCATTCTTTCTAAGCGAGGCGACAATTAGCTCCACATGGTTTTGCTCAAAAGAATCGGGACCGCAGGTAACCACCACTCGACGCCCTCGCTTTTGCAGCTCACCGACGACCTCCGCCCAGCGCTCAGGAAGCCAATATTTTTCCGGGCGCGCCGTTCCAGGGTGAACTAAAACTAGATCCGTCCGATCAGGCTGATCAGTCGACTTAAATTGCCCACTCACGTCAGCCGCCGCCTCCCTGCAACCGAGTGACTTTAGCAAATCCAGATAGTGATCCACCGTATGATTCAGCCTCACCGACGATTCCACGAACTCGTTATAAGCCAGCTTTTTGAAAAACTTCTGCCGCACCCAATCGAAAGTAATGCGCCGTTTCGCCCGTGAAACCCATGTCATCAACGCGCTCCGATCGTTCCCGGTGAAATCCAGGCACACATCCCAATCAGTCTTCCAAATCGCGCTCCAAACCCCGTCGTTCCCTTCTCTGCGGGAATAAGCCAGCCGTTCATCCACCGGCACAATCGCAGGCAGAAGACTTTTGCATTCCCCTGAAACTACCAGCGTGATTCTGGCATCTGGAAAACGCGGGCGCAATGCAGCCAGAGCCGGGACCGTCAGCACCAGATCCCCAATCCGTTTCATCTGGAGAACGAGAATGTTCATGGATGCAGGGCGACGGTTCGATACGCCTCCAGCAGACGCTCGTGAAAATGACTCCAGGTAAACTTTTCCAGAATCCGATTACGTCCCGCGCTTCCCAGGCGGGCGCGTAGTGACGAATCCGCATGCAGCTTCTCCAAAGCCGCCGTGATGGCATCGGGATCGTTTGGCGGAATAATCAGCCCATTCACGCCGTCCTGAACAACATCCCCGGACTCCCTCGTGGTAATCTGCGGAAGCCCACATGACGCCGCCTCATACGTGCATTTTGCGCTCCCCTCACATTCACTCGGAAACACATGCACCGACGCAGCTTGATACTCCGCCGCCACATCTTTCACAAACCCTTTCACCTTCACGCTCGCGTCGCTATTATCACGTAGCAGCGACTCGATCTCCGGATGCACACTACCGACTAAAACGAGCTCGGCGTCTTTCAAAGCGAGCCTCTTCCATGCTTCAAGGAGATGGTGCACTCCTTTGCGCTTAATCAATGCCCCGACAAAAACCGCCCGGAATTTATCAGGAGCCGCTGCCGCAGGTTTGAAGACCTCCGGGTTCACGCCGCGCTGATGACGAAACAGTTTCTCCTTCGGAATCCCCGCCGCAAGAAATGTCTCCTCCGCCTTCTCGCTTAATACCAGAATCAAATCAGCCAGTTCGTATTCCTCGTTCATTTGCTGACGTGAAATCAGCAGCCGCTGCTTCCATCCTGACCAGCCGCGTAAAGCCGCCGCCTCGCGCTCGCTCTTCGTCAGCCGATCTGGTTTATCTTTTCCTTTATGACGATGCCATGTCGGGATTTCTAAAATAGAACGGATCCCCTTTCGTTTCGTCACACGCAGCGAGCGGACACAATCTCCACTCCAAGTGTGAAAAACCCTCCAGTCACCATTCGCCAATTCAGCCGCCGCTTTCCGATCCAACGCATGCTTTTTCGCCCCGTAATAGTGTTCGCTGCCCAGCGCGGAAAGCAGCCTCACGGGATGCCATCGCAGCGTCTCGATGCGTGACGAAGACAGTTCGCTGCGATTATCAAAAGCCATCGCCTTCCAATCCAATCCCGCTGACTCTAGCGCACGCAAGCTCTCCAACGCTACGGCATCAAGCCCGCTCCCGCCAATCCGGGCGGACGTACTGTAGAATATGGGTGTTGGGATTTCCAAAGAGCGGGAAAGCTAGCCCATGCCCGCAAAATGGGAATCCTGGATTTGTCCACCTCGCACCGATCCATTCGCGGAGAATCCTTTTGTATATACGCTGCGACGTCAAAATATGCCCGTCACAACCCAGCCTCCTGCAGTCGCAGATTCGGATCAATCTCTTCCTCCAACGGGGAGCTTTCGCCTTTCAGTAAGCGCAGCCACGCAGCGTAGGCAATCATCCCGGCGTTGTCGGTGCAGAGATCATGTGAGGCCAGAAGTAGTGTGAGATCATTTTGTGCACACACTTCCGTAAATCTTTCTCGTAATCGCGAATTGCAGCTCACGCCGCCACTTACAGCCAGCACGTCCCGACCCGTCGTTTTCGCTGCCAGGAGCGTCTTGGCGACGAGCACATCCACCACGGCTTCCTGAAACGACGCACAAACATCCGCCAACGGAACTGTCTCCAACTTCGGCAGTAAATAACGCACGCTCGTTTTTAGTCCGCTGAAGCTGAATGAGAAGTCTCCCGAATCGAGCATGCTCCGTGGAAAATCAAAGCGCTTCGGATCTCCGTCCTTTGCGATCCGGTTCAGATTCGGTCCGCCGGGATACGGCAAGCCCAGCAGCTTCCCCACTTTGTCGAAAGCCTCGCCCGCAGCGTCATCCTGTGTCTGACCCAATATCCGGTAACGCCCAACGTCCTCCATATCCACCAGCATCGTGTGTCCGCCACTCACGATGAGCCCCAACGCCGCACTCGGAGTTGCGCTCCTAAAAAATGGTGACAGCAAATGTCCCTCCATGTGATTGATCGCGATGAATTGCTTCTTAAAACCGATAGCCAGACCTTTCGCGACCGACAGTCCGATCATCAGTGAAGTCGCAAGACCCGGCCCGCGCGTTGCCGCAAATGCATCTACCTCACGCAGCGAAACGCGCGCCTTTTGCAACGCGGCGTCCAAAACCGGACGAATCATCCGCAGATGATTCCTTGAAGCCACCTCCGGCACCACGCCGCCGAATTCCGCATGAATGCTGATTTGCGAAGCCACTTCACTCGCAAGCAATTCGCCATCGCTCAAAATGGCGATGGCGGTTTCATCACAGGATGTTTCGATAGCGAGGCACAACACATCACGATGCTATGGGTTTCCAAATCGCCTCGTCGAGTCCTTGATTCGAGTCCTTGATATAGGAAACAATAACAGCCAACATAACTAAGAACAACGAATCATCATGCAGAGAAAATCCCGCGCTGGGTGCGCCGTCTGCTCAGAGCAGCCGCGATTCATCCGTGGATCTCAATTATAACTATGAAAACAAAAACCAAAATCACACTTACCGGAATCGCTCTCGGTGTCGCCAATCATCCCAAGGTAAAATCCTTCCTTCAGCATCTCGCCACGGTGAGTTCGGAGAAAGCAATCCTCGTGGTAGATAAGGCCTCCAAATGGCTTCATGAGCACGCTCCAGCGACTCCTGAGCCAAAAGCCATCAAGACCAAAAAGCCCGCAGCGAAGAAGACAGCAAAACCTGCTGCGAAAAAGCTCGCAGCGAAAAAAGCTGCCGCTAAATAGCGCGGCTTTATCACTCTGTCGGCGAAGTCGGCCACGTAATGCGCAAGCTACCAGCTTGCCCCCTTGTCTCGCTCTCGATCCCACTCCGTCGAGACATCGGTTGATAGTGGAGAGATATTTGAAGTGATGGGCGTTTCGCAAACACTGTCTTTTCTTAAACTTCGCACTTAAACTCGGCCACTGTAACTGCGTTACCGTGCGAAGTCTTATCCAGACCAGAGTAATCGCCTTGGCGACTAATGCTGCGCTGATCACTGCTGTCGCATGCTACCCGCGCTTGGAGCGCATGCATCTCCATAATCTGGAGCTTCATAAAGCCACCTTCCCTGTGTGGTATCTGATGCTGCTGGTGTTTTTAGTTACCAGTATCCTATGGGGCTTCGTTTTCGCATGGCATACGACCTATTCACAGCGACCTGTCTTTACTCTAAAACTGGAATTTAAACCATGGCTTGCAGCCACTTTCGCCGGGCTTTGCGGCGCATGCATCTGGAGCTTCGCTCTTGATCCACTGCTCCAGCTCAAAATCCCGCAGGAGTATCCTACTGATCCCAGGCACTGGTTCGCGATGACACTATCGACGCTGTCACTCGGTCTGCTTTTTCTAATCTTCGCGCCCTACGCCTGGCTCATACGACTCTTCCGCAACCAATGGGTCGCGATCTCATTTACTGTTTTGCTCGGGGTTGTCGTCCTGATCATGAAAACGAAGGCCGCGCCGGTTCCTGTTTCCGTTTCTCTCTTCACAGCGCTGATCCTTCTTCGGATCGTTTCAGTCACGTGCTCGTTACTCCTTTATCTGCGCGGCGGTCTGCTACTGACCATGTGGTTCGTCCTCCTTATCGAAGCCAGGCACCTTTTCAAATTAGGATAATCACCCAGCTTACAAACTGAAGTAATCGGGCTCATTTCCGCGCTTCCATTTCACGTTGCAGCCAATACTGGGCTTTTGATTCGGATTCACCGGCTGTCCGCCAAGCGTCGCATCAATCGCCGCCCGCAAGTCAGCGCCATTCAAGTCCCCCTGCGCCGGACGATCCGCGCCGCGTCCGGGCCGCGAGTTGTCGATCTGCCCGCGGTAAACCAGCTTCCGATCCACATCGAACAAAAAGAAATCCGGGGTGCATGCAGCGGAATAATCTTTAGCGACCTCCTGGGTCTCATCATAAAGAATCGGAAAACTCAGTCCCGTATTTTTCGCCATGGCAGCCGTATGTTCCGGCGCATCTTGCGGATAATGACTCACATCGTTGGACGTAATCCCCACAACACCCAATCCCCTGCCCGCATAATCACGTGCAATCCGGGCGAGCTCCGGCTGCACATGCACGACATACGGACAATGCGCGCAAAGGAAAATGACCAGCAATGCCTTTTCTGAATCGAAATCGCGCAGGCTAACAGTGCGATTCGTCGTTACATCAGGGAGTGAAAAACCGGGTGCAGATGTTCCGAGCTCGAGCATAGTAGATTGAACGGCCATAAGTTCTGAAAATTAAGCGTGAACACGGAAATCTGAACAGCGTAGAGTTCAGCAGTTGTTAATACGTCCCCTAAATTCCAGAACCAAATCCATTCAAACACAAGAAGCCTGCTTGAACTAGAGGGGACCTTTCCAGACAGCCAGTGAACAACACTCACCCAAAAAAGGTCGCCATTCAACCATCACCTGAACGCTGGAAAGGAATCTTCCCGGTAGTCCGTTGGCTGAAAAGCTACAAGCCCGCGTGGCTGCGGGCTGACCTTGCAGCAGGCGTAACTCTCGCCGCCTATCTTTTACCCGCAGCACTCGGCGACGCATCCCTAGCTGGGCTTCCCCCGGAGGCCGGACTTTACGCCTGCCTTTTTTCCGGGCTGGTATTCTGGGTTTTTTGTAGTTCGAGACAGACATCAGTCACGGTCACCTCTGCCATATCGCTTCTCATCGGTTCCACGCTTGGCGCCCTCTCTGGAGGAGATCCAGCCCGCTTCGGAGCGATGGCTGCTTTTACGGCATTACTCACCGCCGCCATTGCCTTCATCGCGTGGGCTGTCCGCGCCGGTGCCATCGTGAATTTTATATCGGAGACGGTAATGCTTGGCTTCAAAGCTGGCGTCGCCCTCCATCTGGCCAGCACCCAGCTACCAAAACTCTGTGGCATGAAAAGCATGCATGGAGATTTCTGGGTGAGAGCGTGCGATTTTATTCTCCATATTCGCGAGACGAATCCGGCATCCATCACGCTTGGTTTTGCAACACTCCTTGCCCTGTTGCTTGGAAAGCGATTTCTCCCCAACAAGCCAGTCGCCCTCTTCGTTGTAGTCGGCTCCATCGCCCTCGCGTCCTTTGTGAATTATGAAACACACGGAATTAAACTGCTCGGTCATGTTCCTAGAGGTCTGCCATCATTCGGTCTTCCTGCACTGCGTTGGGAGGATTACAGAGATCTGCTCCCACTAGCTCTGGCCTGCTTTCTCCTGGGTGCCGTCGAGACAGCAGCCATCGGACGCATGTTTGCGGACAAGCACGGTTACCGCCTTGACGGCAACCAGGAGTTTCTCGCATTGGCAGGGTCCAACCTTGCAGCCGGATTGGGCCAGGGGTATCCCGTGAGCGGCGGCATGTCCCAATCGCTCGTTAATGAAAGCGCAGGAGCGCGGACACCACTCTCAGGCCTGATCGCAGCGGGTATCCTTTTGATCGTTGCACTTTTCTTTTCTAATCTTCTCTACAACCTCCCGCAGCCCGTACTCGCAGCAATCGTCATCGTGGCGATTTCCAGCCTATTCAAAGTCAAAGAACTCTTGCGGCTCAGAAAAGTGCATAGCGGGGAATTCATCGTTGCAATGGCAGCACTCCTCGGAGTCTTATGGGCAGGTTTGCTCGACGGCGTATTGATCGGTGCTGTCATTTCATTGGTTCGTCTCCTGCGCCGTGCCTCCACCCCGCACGTCGCATTTCTCGGACGCATCCCCGGCGCCCGCCGTTATTCCGATGTCTCCCGCCACGCCAACAACGAACCCACCCCGGGCCTGCTTGCCTTCCGGGTCGAGGCGGTAATTCTCTACTTCAACGTCGAACACATCCTAGACAGTGTAATCGCCCGATTGAATTCCACTCACGATGAAATCCGTCTCGTCATTTGTGATCTTTCCACTTCGCCCAATATCGATATGGCAGGCGCTCACATGTTTCTGAGCCTGCAGGCCGAACTGAAGAAGCGCGGAATCACGCTACGACTTGTGGAAGCACGCTCCTCCGTGCGTGATATGCTCCGCATCGAGGGTGTGGAGGATAAAGTTGGCGGCATAGATCGATTCACCATGCTCGCCGACGTCATCGAGGATTTCCATAAAGAAAACCCTCCAAATCCTCCCTGGTAAAAAACGGTTTACAAGCCGTTCACTGAATCAATCACCAGTCGCAGGCGACCAAAATTACGGCGGTGCGGCGTGAAGACAAGACGCGGTAAATGCGCGTGCTCTGGTTCCGTGCTTTCCTCAGGCAACGCAGTCGCCTGCTCAAATTTACCCGTCGAAAGCAGATCAGAAAATTTGGTGTCCATTTCTTCGATCTTCTTCTGCGACAGTGGCTGAAGTAGGCGCATCACCAATTTGGGTCCCACCCAGCGATAACTGTGAAAGTTTTTGTAAAAGCGCTCAATCGTCTCCATCGCGCAATCCACATTCGAGCAGTTATGAAAAAGATTGAAGTCATCTACCGAAATCAAATTCAGCTTCAAGAGATGATTCTTTAGAAATTCCAGCCAGGTGCTCCAGTAGGTCCCGCCCTCCTTGTCCACCAATACAATAGGCAGGATACGCGCCTTGCCCGTCTGAATCAGTGTCAGCGCCTCGAATCCCTCATCCATGGTTCCAAACCCACCAGGAAACAATGCAATCGCATGCGTCTCTTTGAGAAAACTCAGCTTACGGGTGAAGAAGTAGTTAAAATTAATCAGCTTGCTGTCGCCTTGGATCGTCTGATTTGCCCCCTGCTCAAACGGCAGCCGGATATTCAATCCGAAGCTGTGCTCGCGCCCGGCCCCTCGCTGAGCCGCGCCCATGATTCCGTCTCCTCCACCAGTCACGATCATGTATCCCTTTTCACGCATCCTCCGGCCAAAATCCTCTGCCGCCTTGAACTCCGCCGCGTCCTCAGGAGTCCTCGCGCTGCCAAACACCACCACTTTCCGCCGATCCCGGTATGGCGTAAACACACGCGACGAATATCGCATTTCTTTCAAAGTCCGGTTAAACAACTTTAAATCCGCCACCGAAGTTCCGTCCTTCACCATCTTCATTGCCGTCATGATCAGCTCCTCTATCAGTTCCGGCGGCTTGTCCCCTCCGGCATCCGCTACCAGTTGCTTGATGCGCGCATCGATCTCTGGATCACCGGTCGAATAGGGTCTGTAAGTGCGGGGGGTAATTTCAGCATTAATACTAGGCATGACGAAAAGGGGGATAAGCGGATGTTGTGCCGGGTTCAGTAACTAGAATACCGGATTTTGTAAATGAGCGTGATCGAACATGGATTCATTTTACGGGAAAACAAAAAAAACACTCATTGGAAAACACTTTCTGGCCCACGCGTTTATTTTTCGCTATGAGCTTCCACTAAATGCCTCCGAAGAAACAAACACCACCCAGGAAAACGAAAATGTATGTGCAGTCATGGGCATTAGTCGTGATCGACGAAACCCCTCTGCGGAAACAACTGCTGCATGAATATCATAAAAAAGAAAAAAACGTGGAGTCGGCGCGTGTGCAACTGGAGACTTTTGAACAAGGTGATAAACCCGCCTACGAACGCTGGGATGCCAGTTGCTTCGGAGCTTTGCTCACAGAAATCCGCAACCTGACAGGATTGCTCCAGCAAAAAAACGCCATTTTAAATGAGGTTGAAGATGAATATTACTTCGCGGGTTGCAGTCGCGCAGAGGCATACCGTCGGGTGACTTCCCCACCGGAAGAAATGCCACCCGGAGAAGATCCTAGTCAGAATAAATACGACGAAGATTCAGGAGAAGATGCCGACCCATTTTTTGGGAGCTATGGGGAATCTGGAAAAAACAAGGGGCCTGCACTTAAGCCGCCACCAGGATTCAACGCGGAAGAATACGACGCGATGTCGGATTTTGATAAACGCTCATTTCGCGAGGATTACGCAAAAATAGCCCAAATGTCCCATCTCCTCATGGGAACCAGATTACAGCCATTTGAAGAGTGGCTGGATGATCTTCGGAATAAAGGAACTGGCAGGCGTGCAAATAAACCCAAAGGAAAAATCCCTGCCCACGATACAGCTTCCCAGCGCCCTGTGGATCGCAGGTCAGAATTACTCAAGGAAATCTATCGCAGTCTGGTGCGTGCATTACACCCGGATCATCGTAAAGCCGAGCTGACTCCCAGAGAGTATGAACTCTGGCTGCAAGTCCAGAACGCCTATCACCGGAAAGATCTGGAGGCACTGGAGGCGTTGTCCGGGCGCGTCCATATCAGCATTACAAAGCAGGCCAACAATCTTCCGCTTTCCGTGATTCGCCGCATGAGAAAGGACATGGAGGCGGCGTTGAAAGGCTTGAAAAAGCAGCTCACCACTGCACGCAAACATCCTGCATGGAAATTTGCCCAAAAAGCCACCGATCTCGCTCCTCTCGAAAAAAAGCGGCATTTTGCCCTGCAATGCGAACTCGCCTACCTGAAATCCGCATTTGAGAAGGCGGAACGTGAGATTGCCGCCCTCGCCGCAAAAGCCGCAAAAATAGAAGAGAAGAAACGCCGCCCTAAAAAGGCGGAAGCAGCCAAGGTAAAACCTCCCAAACCCATTCCTGATCTCGGACCCGATCTGTTTGAAAGTCATAGGCGCACCTGATCTCAACACATCCCGCCTGATTCAGTTTATCCATTTTAAAACCCCGTGTCACCCTCTCCAAATCCTATGAAAAAAACAACAACATCGTATGATTGTAAGTGGTGGTAAGTTGGCATCAGCAGTGATGGAACACGGGATTGCATGATTGAATCCTGTGCGGCCAGTGGGACTCCGATCCCGCTGTTATCGAAGCTTCCTACTGATTGCAAGCATGTCGGTTTTAATGTTTCGCCAATAAGTAGTATTCGCTTTCGGAACAAAGAGGACGCGTCCGCACCTCGTCCCGGCCAGCGACTTTACGCGAGCACTGAATGAACATCTGCTTCAACGACTGCGAGCCAGAATCTGGATTTTCTTCGCCTTGCTCATGACGCGGATTTCGGCTGACTGATCAGCCACGCCTTCGCTCTTGGGTATCGGGTCCACGCCACGAGCAACGGCTCGGCGTAGCACAGAGCCTCCTCTTTGCTGCCGAGGCTGTAGCTATCAGGTAGATTCTTCGCGACTTTGCGGTGTCCCTTCAAATATGCCTCCATATGACCATTCTTTTTCCGCGCTGCGGACAGCTCCTTGGTGGATGCGTCCCCGGAAAGATGCCGCAAAAGCACCGCGCACCAGGCAAAAACCACGCTCCAGTCGCATTCATCCTTGAATCGGTTCATCAAAGCCTGCGCCACATCCAGCCGTCCAAGAGCCAGCAAACAGGGCAGAAGCAGATAGCGCACACCCTGGTTGTCATTTTCGTTTAAAATTAGCATTCCCTCAAATTCCACGACGGCTTCTTCCAGGTGTCCCGCCGTTCGCAGTTCCTCGGCGAGACAAAGCCGAGCCCGCATGTAAGGTCGCGTTTCGATGAAGCCCCAAAAATGTGGAACCAGTTCCTTGAAGGCTTTCTTTTTCAGCCGCTTCTCTCCGGTTTTAACAATGTTGCGAAATACTTCGATCCGCTCATCCCTATTGAGGGCAGCCGCATTCGCCAACATCAGCAGCGCGTCCACGTTCTCCTTATCAATATCCAGTGCCTGATTCACTAAAAACATCTTCTGATCCCAGGTGGATGCTTCCATCGCCTGATACACGATTTCCTGTGCCTGCTGTTCTTTACTACGTTTACCGGAGGCCGCACCGTCAAGAATAAGAGCACGCTCCAGTATGGCGCGCATTGCGGCGGGGTTGAATGGAGAGTTCGATCCAGATGACTTCTGCGGATTGGACATGGACTAGGATGTTTTAGATTTAATAACTTTCGTAACTGGATTTGTGAAGGCTTACCTTACTTTATCGAGAACTTCTAAGGATCTCGGTGGTTCCTGACACCGGGTGTGAATAAATAAATGTGTGATTAGTTGAGGTCAGCAGTGATGGAGCACGGGATTGAATCCTGTGCGGCCAGCGGGACTCCGATCCCGCTGTGATCAATGCTTCCGACTGATTGAAAGCCCGCTTCCGCCCCCCTCGCCTCGATGAATCAAAATTGCAGCTTGAGCCAAAAGACTTCCAGCCGTTCCAGCAACGCATCCGGTAGCGGCATATACCGATCCTTGTTCCCCTTGCTCTGACGGATGTGCAGCCGGTGATCACTGCGCTTGATGTCGCCCACCTCCAGCTTCACCGCTTCACCGCTTCGCCCACCCGCAACCCGCAACCGTAGATGAGTTGAAAGAGCATCCGGTAACGCGGCTCCCGCACGCTTCCCAAGAGCCGAGCCAACTCCTCTCGCGAAACCACCTCCGGCAGCGTTTTGGATCGCGGTACCTTCACCAGCGAAAATACCTTCCAGCCGCGTTGCAGGAAGTCGTTGTAAAAGAAGCGTAACGCCGCCACTGCAAGCAGCAATGACTTGCCCGCATACTGACGCTTCTCTTCGAGGTAGAGGAAATACCCACGGATGCGTTCCTCGCACAGCGTTGCCGGATCCACCCGCGCAAGCTCTCCTACTTTACGCGCATAACGCAGATACTCCTCTCGCGTACGCTCCGCCTTTCCTCGCAGCCGCAGGTGTTCCTCATAGCATCTCAGCGAATCATACTCAGGCACAGGCAATACAGGCTTGGCTTTGCCTTTGGTGTTGTGTTGGTTGGGTTGTGGTGTCGGTTTGGTTGATGAGGTTTTATACCAATCCGTGATTGAGACCGAAGCATCGTAGTAGCGACGTTTTCATGCTCTGCTTTGAGCCCCAACGGGCCCGTTGGGGCTTAGAGCAACGTTCCATTCTCAATGGAGAATTGGTGTTATTCATAGACCCCATCTTCTCTTCCAAACCGTCACCACCTTCTTTTCAAATCTCACCCAGTGCCACTCACCACTCCCAGCTTCAACGCCGCCTTAACGGCTTCGTTCAAACCTGGATTGAGGCCTTCTGGGCCGACCAAAGCCGAGCCTTCTCTCTGATTGGTCGCGGCTGGCTCTGGGATCAAGTAATCGCTGGAGAAAAAAGCTAATGCGCCATTCTCTATAACGAAGTGGTATTACCCGAGCGGTGGAGGGTAGAACGAGTGTGCTGACGGAGGTAGTGAGGTGTACCCCATCCTTCGGCCAAAAGAGAGCTAAATTAAGCTATGGTAAGGGGGAGTTTGTTTCGGGTTAGGGTAAGTGAGTTACTGGAGCAATGATTTAATATAAAGGGCCCCGATTTTGATTCTGGAACAGAGGGGAGTAAACGCTTTGGAGCGTAGCGGAAAAGCGTTTCCGACCCGGAGTGGAAGAACCAAAATCGGCCGCGACAGGGGGTGTTTTCATGCGGCTTTTGGAATGAACGGTGGTTTGCTGCCCCGCCATTTTGCGCATGCACCTGCGCAGGCGTGCGATTGCCCAGGGCCTGATGTGGACGCCAAGCGTTGTAGCGTTCAAACCAGCGTTGCAGTCCCGGCTCAAGCTCCACCAGCGTTCTGTATTCCCGCAGATAAATCTCCTCATACTTAAGGCTGCGCCAGAGCCGTTCGATGAACACATTATCCATCCAGCGCCCTTTGCCATCCATGCTGATGCGGATCCCGAGTTCGGTGAGTCTCTGTGTCCACTCTTGGGAGGTAAACTGACTACCCTGATCCGTCAACGGTGTCCAAAGTTTGGTAAAAAAGATGCGTTAATTTTCAAGCGCAGCGGCGCCTGGGCGGGCGGTGGGGAGGCCGACAGCGAGAGGTCTCGCAGGAGATTAAAAGGACTGGAAACGAAGGTTTATGCGGGTTTGCGAGCGATTACGCTTGCACTGAGATCATGAAAATGTGCGAAAATTTTCATGTCAAAAACCGCTTCTTTTTCTACCTCCATCTCCACTTTTTCTCAGGATTTTTTCCTACCTTTGATGGAAGAAGTGTGAATCCCAACACGCTCCCGGCGGACTTTTACACGGGTGCGACGGTGACAATTGAGAAGCTGCCGGAGAATGATCCTGAAACCAGTCAGCCGGAGCTTGGCGAAGTCCGATTCTACGCGACCAAGAATCAAGGAGCGAGTGGGGAACAGTTCTGGCCGATTCCGATTACGGAACCCGCTGGCGGTGGAGGCAGTGGCACGACGCCGAAGAATCTTGTCTCCGTGATCTACGCGGAGAACGCCACGGTGCCGCGCGGAACGGACGTTCAATTTTGGATTGAGGGCATCAAGGCCGGGCCGATCACGCTGGAATTCAAATACGTGAAAGGTTCGCTGACGTTCAGCCACAAACAGAAATTGCTCGTGGCAACGCAGCAGTCGAAAGCCAAGTGGCAGGAGGAAATCATCCAACAAATCAAGCTCCAGGCCAGCGGCGCGGTGGACTTCACGTCTTATCATCCGCCGTGGCCCGCTTCGCCGTTCATGACGAACAAGGCTTACATTCAGAACGTATATTCCTATTACGAATATCTCTACCTGCAAAAGCCCGACCTGCTGCTATGGCCAGGATTAGCTAAAATGGCGGGTGGTCCGGTCTATGGCGCGATGGTGGATGCGGAGCACTATCGCGGTCCCGTGCCGTCTTGGTGGGATCCTGCTCAAATTATTGCGGCCGCTGCTAGGAACGCGGTTGCAGATTACTTCCAAACGACTTTGATGACGGGTAACTATGACATTTTCGATGATCTTGGCTGGCAATTCCGCGCTTACGAATCCAGTGGTATTTGGGCTCTCAGATATGTAGATGACAAAAAGTTAGGTGGGCCTGCTATCCGAACTTTCGAAATTGGACCGTGGAACCAACTGTGGCAAGGTGAGTATTCAAGTAGTGCAACACTTGTTACGACAGCCAATTTTAATCTGACAAGACGTGAGCAAGAGCACATAGTTCAGCCCGCGTGGACGATTTTATCGGGCGGGTTTATCGGGCGGGTTTATCGGGCGGGTTTATCGGGTTGGAGTATCTTCTTGGCGTCCTTGCCGAAAGTCCATTACCGGGCGGTGACGATTTTTCAACCGTCGTTGGTTTGACCAAGGATATCACGATTTTCTCCGACCGATGGATTTGGATTGATAAGCCTGGAAACGGAATTTGGGCGGATTGGACAGGGCTTTCGATTGGAGGAAGAACCAGCCTTGTAACGATATCACTTCAAACTCGTGCACAATCCTATAGCATTTTTTACCGTTCCGGGCTTTTCCCAATTATCTGGTGAATCCTATGCAAAATCATTTTCCAGCACGGGCGCGACTGATCGCGCTGTTGTTCTTTGTCTTTATGGCAGCACAATATTCGATTGCAGAAAACACGATTGATTTTTCAAAGAACACGGACCTCAAGGCGATTTATGATGCAGGGCTTCGGCCTTGGCGTGTCAGGCCAGACGAAATCAGCAACCTTTTGGTTACAGAGCAAAACGTCAGAGTCATTGCTCCTAACGGAAAAACATTCTCCATGTCAGTAGAGATCGGGGATTTTGCTCTACTGGCAGATAATCAATTAAACACCGCCGATTTTATCTCTCAGCCAACATCGCTTGATAATGCGCTGCGATTAGCGAAAGAAGTCTGCCATTCGTTGGGGATTAATACTGCTCATGGAGATGGCATGGGAGGCATTGAGGAAAAGGCATCTGAGTTTGCTACACTGGGAAATAAAACTCCCTTCCCTCAGTTTTGGAACGGACGGAGTGAAATCAATGGAATTCGTTACAGTGTTACCCTGCATCCATTGTTTGGTTATAAAGACACCGCAGCAAAGGTATATGTGACACTAGATTTTTACCAGCGAGGCAAGCCGATGAAGTTTTTAACGGAGCCGATCAAGCCGCCTCTAGGGTATGAGCACATGTCGATGGAACCACCCGAGACCAACCCAAGCAAACCGTTCCCCGACCCGGTCTACAGCTTTGAAAACATGGTGAAGCGGGTGGAAGCCGCGAAAGCGGCAGAAGACCGTTCGTCCACGCCAACGATGACACCAAGCGCACCCGCTCCAACCGCCAACCCGAAACCCTCGCCCGTTGTTCAAGGAGAGTCGTCGAAATCCTCGCCTTTTCCGTGGATTATCGGCGCATTCCTTTTAGTAGCGGTCGTTGGCGGCGTCCTCTTCAAGTTCCGACGCAAGTAGCCAAGCAACGCCGAGCCGCTGTCGCGAGTAGCGACGAACGCAAACCCTCGTCAACTCCCGATGAACCGCGCCTTGGACGTTCAACGGCGGTCGCTAGTCTGGCCTGTCACGGCATCTGCTCGGAGCGGCTCATTCCTCGCACGCCCCGGCACATGCCGCGCCAGTCTAGCCGCTCCTTTGGCTGTGCCGGTGCCGCCCGTCGGCTGCTCCCTCTGCCGTGCAAGCAGGTAGGTGGCGAACGGTGTCCAAACCTGCGTGCATAAATGTGCGAATAAAGTGCGCAGGACATCCCAAGGCGGGCCGTCTGGAGGGTGTCCAAAAAGTTGAACCCTTAACCAGCGGATGAATTTAAGGGAACGCTGAGTGAGGCGC
>Ga0209181_10002124_pt1 | contig 32882 bp, 28 predicted proteins | sample MAT05_FD_187208 | JGI IMG/M metagenome (GOLD analysis project Ga0209181, IMG submission 187208) | Freshwater microbial communities from Lake Fryxell liftoff mats and glacier meltwater in Antarctica - MAT-05 (SPAdes) (version 2) | ecosystem: Environmental > Aquatic > Freshwater > Ice > Liftoff... | reverse complement strand
GTAAAAATCAGAACGCTTTATATCAAGGCCAATCACTCCAACTAAAACAATGCGTCCACGTTTTCGGCTCATTGCCGCAGCTTGGTGAATGATCTCATCGGTTTTTGCGGATGCTGTGATTACAATCGCATCGGCACCAATCGATTTAGTTTTGTCTTTTACAAAAGCAACTGGATCGTTTGTGTTTGAATTGAATGACGTTATTCCAAAAGAATTTGCCAACGCTATCTTTGCCTCGTCTAGATCATAGCCAATTACATGGCATCCTGCCGCTTTCAATAATTGAGCAGTCAACAAACCAATCAACCCCAGCCCAACTACTACAACCGTCTCGCCAAGAGTGGGCTGAATCAATCGAATGCCTTGCAAGCCAATAGAGGCAATGACTGTAAAGGTGGCTTCTTCATTGGTGACAGCATCCGGCAGTTTTGCTACTAGATTCTTTGGCACCGCAACATATTCTGCATGGGGCCCATTGGAAGCTACGCGATCGCCTACTTGAAACTCCATAACACCTTCCCCGACTTGCGCCACAACACCCACATTACAGTAACCAAGTGGAATGGGTTGATCGAGTTTATTAAACACCGCCTCCAGCGTAGGTAGCAAGCCTTCGGCTCTGATCTTGTCTAGAACTTGTTGAACTTTCTCGGGTTGCTGTCTCGCCTTTTGCAATAGCGAGGCTTTTCCAAACTCGACCAACATTCGTTCTGTACCCAATGATACCAATGAATGAGTGGTTTGAATTACCACTTGTCCTCTACCTGCCAATGGTACCGGAATTTCTTCCAGCGAGGTGACGCCCGTCTTAAGATTTTGTATGAGCTGTTTCAAAATGTGATTCGCTTTTATGTTCAATAAATTGCCTAAACCAAGATTCGATAGCGAGCAGGCACCAAATGCTATACGAGGCGTCAATTTCACCGCGCTCATTTTCACTGATTAAACGCTGGACGGCTTCTGGATTAAATAAATTAATTTCCTTGAGTCGTGGAGAAGATAGCCTTTCGGCTATCATTTGCTTCATATCGCTTGTTATCCACTTGCGCACGGGCGCACCAAAACCGGTCTTAGGTCTATAGATTACTTCCTTCGGCAAATAACGTTCTGCCACCTTTTTTAAGATGTATTTCGTTTCCCTCCCCTTCATTTTAAGGTGAGGCGGAATTTGGCAAGCAAACTCAACCAACTCATTATCCAAATAGGGCACACGAACCTCCACTCCATGCGCCATCGCCATTTTATCCGTGTAGTTTAAATTGTGATCTGGCAAAAAGGAAGTCATTTCCCAATAGAGCATTTTGTTTAGCCAAGACGTTTCATCTGGAATATCCTTCAATCGATCAAAAAGGTAACGGGTAGGTTGGTAACCAACAAGTTCCAACTGTTGTTGTTCCGTAAACAGGCCGTTCACAACTTCATGTGGAAGCCAACGAAAATAATTAGCTAACCTGTCTCGTTGAGGGAGCGATGATTCTTTTAGAACTTTCGTAAGCCTTCTAAAAAGAGGCTGCTTTTGATCAAGTGGAAGTGCCAAAAAAGACCTGGCAAGAAAAGGAGGAATCCATTGAAGGTATTTTTCTAATAGCAATGCCTGATGTCTCCGATATCCCGAAAAAACATCATCACCGGCCGTGCCACCAATCAATACTTTGAATCCATTTTTCAGTGCTACTTTACAAATATTAGAAACGTTGAGAGGAGCCGCATCTGCCTGTGGCTCGTCCAAATGCCAAATCATGCCATCAAAGTCACGCACAATATCAATGTCTGCTTTTACAATGTGTAAACGAACATCTAAGGTTTGTGCAACTTGTTTCGCATAATTTAAGTCGGGCACAAAACCTTCGGCTGAAATTTCATCGCCCGTATCAATAGTGAAGCAATCCAATTGTTGCGCGGGCCGAAGTCTTTTGGCGATAGCCACGAGCAGACTAGAGTCGAGCCCGCCAGAAAGAAAAAAACCAACGGGCACGTCCGATAAGAGTTGACGTTCTACCGCTTGCACCAGCTTATTTTCACATGCATCGATCAACTCTTTTTCCGTGGAATTAAAATACTTGCCTATAAAGGGAATTTGATAGAACTTTTTTTCTTCTCGTTTCAACTTCCCTTTCTCAAGCGAGTATTTTACGCAATACCCGGGAAGTAATTTGTTCACTTGCTGAAGTGGAGTCTGATTTCCGGGAGACCACAAAAAAGTAAGGTAATTGAAAATAGCTTTTTCATCAACACCACAGTCTTCAATGACCGGCAGCATCGCTTTTATTTCAGAAGCAAAAACGACCTGACTTTCACTTTCAGAAATGTATAGTGGCTTGACCCCGAAACGATCACGCGCCAACAAAACTGTTTTATCTATTCGATCATAGATCGCCAACGCAAAAATCCCATTAAGTCTTGGTAGAAAATCTAAGCCCCACTGCTGATAGGCGACTAAAATAGTTTCCGTATCGGAAGTAGAGTGGTACTCTTGACTTTTTAGTTCGATGCGAAGCTCCAGATGATTATAGATTTCCCCATTAAAAATAATCACGTACCTGCCATCTTCCGAAACCATAGGCTGGTTTCCTTGTTCGCTCAGGTCAAGAATTGAAAGGCGAGAATGCCCCAGAAAAACAGAATCTTCTGTGAAAGATGACTGGCGGTCAGGACCCCGGTGCGCAATGGCACCGATCATTTCTGCCATTGGCCATGAATTCTTACCCAACCCGCCTACGATACCGCACATTACTTTTGTCCCTCAATCAATAAAGCCAATCCATGACCGGAGAAAAATTTTCTGACAATAAATCTCGGGTATAGAACTCTGGCTGCGTTCAATAAAAATCCTTTGTGGCGCTGACCTGCTTGCGAAGTAAGGAGGTCACCATGTCCCAAAATTGATTTAATCTTCACGTTCGTAAAGCTTGAAAACAACTTGTGCGCACCCTCGAAACTATATGCTTTTGTACCCGGGCTCTCTAAATATTGAGAATAAATTGATTCCAAATTCTTCCATGGCTTTAATCGCAGCAGCGCATATCTAACCCAAAGCATATAACCAACCATGCTATGCTTATGGTAAATCATTACTTTAAATTGCCCACCGGGTTTCAATACTCTGTAAATCTCGTCTACACATTTCTTCGTATCGGGGCTGTGGTGAATGACACCCCACGAATAAACTAAATCGAAATTATTGTCCGAGAAAGGAAGGTTTTCAGCATCGCCCACCAATAGGTTAGAATGAAGATTAAAAAGCGACATCCTACTTTTAGCATAGTCGATAGCCCGTTCTGTCAGATCAATTCCGGACAATTGTGCGCCTCCCTCCGCAAACTGCTGATGATCGGAACCAAGGCCTACCCCAATCTCTAAAACTTCCTTGCCTTTGAATAATTCAAATTGGGCAAAATCAAGAATAAAAGGTTCCAATCGGTAGCGCTCTTTCATCTGGGTTTCAAACCGAATCCGTTCGTCCTCTCCTTTGAAGTATAAGTCCTCTCCGCAGGAGGCTTGATTCCAAAAATCTTTAACAAGTTCTTTTTGAGATGCCGACATAAAGCAATAGTTAGGTTAGTTACGGGATAGAAATTCAAAAGTCCTTCTGGAAGCTCTCTCCCAGGAAAAATTCGTTGCTCTCATCACAGCCCTTTTACTTAGTTCCAAGCGAAGCGATGAACTCTTCATCACGCGCTCAATTACTTGCTCAATTGAGGCTACATCTGTTGGGTTGAAATAAAGAACAGCATCGCCAGCTATCTCTTTTAGTGAACCGGCATTTGAGCATACGATCGGCATCCCCAACGCCATGCTTTCAGTAAGGATCATTCCAAAAGACTCGCAACTGGAAGCGAACAAACAAAGATCACTTGAGGCATATTCCCTTATCTGGTCTTCGTGATTTAAGGATCCGGAACAATAAATCCATTTCGGAGCCTCCACATTTGATTGAATCACGCGATTCAATTTCTTCAGACTCGGTGCATACGATGGGCCTACTAAAGTAAGCTTTACATTCAAGCTTTTCTTATTGAGGTTGATAACTGCTTGTGCTACCTTGTCTTGGTGTTTGTACTGATCAATAATGGAAACATAAATAATCCTAAAATAATTATTTTTATCCATTTCCAATTTCAACGGTTTAAATATCGTTTGGTCTACACCATGGGGGATGACTTCAACGTTCGTTATTTTTCCTTTATAACTTTTGGGTAAAACATCATAGCAATACTGTGTTAAGAAAATTACCCCTTTGGCGTGTTTATAAGCATGAAGATGTACTATTCGTAAAAAGAGAAGCCTAAGAGTAACTAAAGAAAACCCAAAACGGAATAACTCTTTGTACTGAAGCGGTAGCAAGTTCTGACAAATTGTATAGTATGGATATTTAAATGGTGGAGCAATTGTTCCTGCGCAAAATAGAACAGGCCAGTTCAGCTCTTTTAACAATTTGTAAAAATTGAATTTTCTCCATTTCCAAAGAGAATAATATCCACCATCGTCAATCAACTCATGCTGGCAATAAATGATTTCCTTTCTTATCACAAGTGACCTTACCGTTGCTTTTGGTGCGGCAACATATATTTTATTAAACCGCGTATTTGACTGATCATAAAATTTAAGGATAGAATTTAGGTGAACAAGTCCGCCTCCTGCTTTGATATTGGTCGCATCAATAAATAGCACCATTTAAATTAGGAGAATATTTCGTCTTAGGCGAACATTTCGTCTTCTTGAATGCAATCTGCTAATACCTAAAAATTCGTCACCTGATATCCAAAAAAAATCGCGCTGAATCTGCAGCGTTCATCTGCTTCGCTAAACGATAGCTTAGTTCTCTGCCCTTTTGAACCGCTTCTTTGTCAAGATTCAACAAATACTTGAGGCCATCTTTCAAATCATCCCATCGGCTCGTTTTAAAAACATACCCATTTTCAAGATGCTTAACAAAATGATCCCCCGCCCCGACCGCTGAAGAACAACATATAAGCAGCCCCGCAGATGCCATTTCCTGAACAACCACTCCCCATGGCTCTTCAATACTGGGTAAGCAAAAGATAGAGCAGGAAGAGATCCCCTCTTTAATTTCTTGTTGACTAACAAATCCTTTCTTCAATATCCATTCTCTATCTGGAATAGCATCGTAAAGAGAGCCATTTCCAAAAATCAACAACCTTCCCTTAAAGTCTCCTGAAATACGTAAATTTTGTAGGCAGTCAATTAATGGAATCAATCCCTTTATTGCTTCTAAACGCCCAACAAAAAGTAGGTCGCGTTTAGTAGCTGGAATGCTTTCTTTTTGGCGACAAAATAATTCAGTATCGCCAATGTAAAGCCCTTGGATGATATGTTGAGTCGAAAACCCAACATGTCTCGCATACTCTACTTGTCGCTTACCGGGCACCCATGCGTGAGAAAAATAGGGTCGATACAAAACGTTTCTTAATAACACGGCACACCAATCTTTCAAACTTCCCTTCCATTGCTTGTCTGATCCCATTACCACAGGAATACCTTTTCGCTTAGCCATCTTTGCAACGGCCAAGTAACCAGAATCCATTCTTCCACTGACAAAGAGTGTAGAGGGGCTTACCGCTGCATAAAGTTCAACAAGCGATTCTGTTGTGAATTCACTTCGCTTATAGAATTTATATTCAACACCATCGTATTGATAAGGGGTCAATTTTTTATGATTCCAATAGACAATATGAATATCCAATTTGCCTTCTCGTCTCATCGCAGCCCATACCGTTAGGTTGTAAGGCATGAATTCTGAATAAAGAATAAGAATATTTCTAAACATACTTTAATACATCCTTGTATAGTTCATAATAGTTATTGGCAATCTTTTCTGAACTAAAGTCCAATGCTCGTTGTTTTCCCATTTCAATCAGTTGCATCTTATAATCCTTAGACTTGCCTAGGTGAAGAATAGATTTTCTTAACTGGTCACTATTTCTATTATCAACGAGACATGCCGCTCCCCCTGCTACTTCCTTCATAGGATCTATATCTGAGGTTATTACAGGTCGTCCACAAGCCATCGCTTCGATGATGGGCAGGCCGAATCCCTCGTAGAGTGAAGCAAAGTAAAGCAAGTCACACTCTGCATACGTTTTGGCCAACTCATCTCTTGTTAGACTACTCCTGAATTCAAAGTCAATTCGCTTTTCGTTTAGTTGTTTAATAAGAACCGGATTTTGAGTTCGTACTAAAAGGAGTTTACACGGCAGCCCCTCTACCGCTGAAAGTAAACATTCAATGTTTTTGTTTGCGCCACTACCTACCTGAAGAATCACAGGGCGATCATTTTGGGGCAGAGGCGTACTAGAAAAAATCGAAGAGACGGGATTATAGATTGTCCTAATTAATTTATGATTTACGCCTAACTCTTTTGTCAGTTGTTGCTTCGTAAATTCTGAGATAGCCGTCAAATACTTGACTTTTTTCAGCGGCAAGCTCCAAAAAAGCGCTTTGTACAATTGCTTCTTTGCCCCCCGTAAAGTATTAAGTAAGTGACCAATATCATGAACTGTCAAAATAGTTCGTTTTGGGGGCAAACCGAATACCGCATAGTTGATCGCACCGGTGATATGATGAATATCAGCCTCAAGGCTATTGATCTTAAATAAAAACTTCAGATCAAAGGTTTGATGAGCAAAGATATCCCTAGTCACACAGGTAGATGGTAACGATTGTTTTACAGTCTGAAACACATTTTCAATACTGAAAGAACTTGCATGTTGATGTCGGTAGTAATAATTTACCTGCATTACTTCTTAGCTACGGCAATGAGATTTGACGTAAAAATTCCGCCCGGGTTTCCGGTCTCCACCATTTTCCAAAAGCGATGCCACCCTATTTTCCATTTCCACAAGAGCCAGCGCACCCGCCCTTTTAAGGTGTGGGGCACCGGGCCAGTGGGGTAACAGGCCGAAGAAATAAAGCCCGTGTTTAAAAACAATTGACGCACCGATGATTCGGTGTAGGCCATTTCATGGGTGTAGTCGCCATAAAAAATGGAGGTATAAAACAAGCCCTGTCCATTGGGCACCTGCATAATAAACCTTCCGCCAGGTTTAAGCTTTTGCGCGACCAATGTAAGTAAATCCACCGCTTCTTGTCGCGTGAAATGCTCTATTACATCGCGCGCAATAATGCAGTCAAACTGATTACTTTTAAGTAAAAACTCGCGAATATCAGCCACCTCGATTTTCGAAATGCCAAGTTGCAACCCCATCGTAATTTGTTCTGCCGATACATCAATTCCACTGGTATCTAGGTACCCAAGTTGATGCAAGTAATAGACAAAACTTCCCATTCCGCATCCGATGTCTAAACAGGCACTCTCTTTGCTGATTGGCAATAATGAACGATAATAATAATTCCAAACGCTAAACTCGCGTTGGAGCGATTCCAGCGAGGGTTTCCGATACAGATGACCCGAGTGGGTGCTAACATAATTTTTGTAAAACGCTTCTTTAAATTGCATCACTTAACGAGGATAAAACTATTGATTCGATGTTGGCTTCCATTTTTCTTCATGCCACCTAATTGTTTCTTGAAGCCCATCAGTTAACGTTACTTCGGGCTTCCAATTTAAGAGCAACTGGGCTTTGTCGATGTTGGCCCAAGTTACATCCATGTCAGCCGAATGCCCTGGCTTAAATTGTAATGTTGCGCTGGCTCCCGTCAACTCTTCTATTTTGTGAATCAACTCCAGAATGGAAGTTGGTGTGTTACCGCCTCCTAAGTTAATAATTTCAAAACCTTTAATGCCTAAAGCGGCAATAGTTCCACGAGCGATATCGTCAATGTAAGTGAAATCCCTAGCTTGATCTCCTTTACCATAAATGGTAATAGGTTTATTATGCAGTACGCCTTCTACCACCGACCAAACCAACATATCTGGACGAGAAGCTGGCCCATATACCGTGAAATACCTAAGAATAGTTACATCAAAGCCAAATTGATAGTGGTAAGAATAAACCAGCGTCTCTGCCGCCTTTTTGGAGGCCGCGTAGGGGGAAATTGGCTTGCTCGTAGAGCGTTCTTCCGTGAACGGCATTGGTTGTCCAGAATACAAGGAAGAGGTAGAGGCAATGATGAGCTTTTTTACGCCTGTCTTTCTCATGCACTCAAGCACGTTCAGCGTGCCCAACGCATTGGTGGTATAATATATAGTTGGATTTTCAAGGCTATAGCGAACTCCCGCTCGTGCCGCCAAATTTATAACCGCATCAAATTTCTGAGTCCTGAATATCTCTTCTAATTTCTCTACGTCCTCAATATCACATTCGCAGAACTCAAAGCGCGGCTGCTGAGTAAGTAATTGTATCCTGTACTTTTTTAAACTTATGTCGTAATAATCATTGACGTTATCGATACCCATTACATCATAGCCCTTCGCCAGCAACATTGCGCACGTTCTAGCCCCTATAAATCCGGCCGAGCCAGTGACCAATATTTTACTCATCGCCTTTTAGTTGGTTAGTTCTTGTTTAACAATGTTGAGTAGCTGTTTCAATCTGCTACAATGGTCATACCCTGCATCCCATGATTTTTTCAATCCTGCCGTGGCAATTTTTATGCGCTTTTCATCTTGTTTCAGATATTGGCGCACTTTGTGAAGTAGTTCTTCATCACTATCAAAAAAAACCGCCTCTTGGTTTTCGCTAAACAGTTGCTCATGTTTCCTGCTTCTTTCCGCGAGCATAAATGTCCCACTAGCAGGAATTTCAAATGTACGGCTGTCTTGCTCGTCTCTATTCTCGCGCCTTAAGAAATGAAGTGCTATCTTCATTGCGTTCAACGTTTTTGAATAGTCAACACCCGTTAATGGACCATGGAACAGATGCTGGATACGCTTGGGATACCGCTCTCTCTTCCAACCAGAACCAAAAACCCTCACCGCAATGTTATTGGTAAGTAAGAATTCAATTGATCTGCTGCGCTGAGGTGCATACGAACCAATAAACCCGACATCAAATTTCTCAACATTATGCATTTCGAGATCAGAATACGGCTTGTGAATGTGCGGGCTAAAAGAACGATCGTATTCAAAGACTTTTTTTGCACCAACGCTGGCATATTCCTCAACATTCTGCGGCCTGGAAACAAAATGTAAGTCATAAAAGGGAAGCGCTTTTAAAAATATTCTCCAGCCATTTCTATGTAATCCAAACGGATCATCGGGGTTCAAGTGAACCGTTTTTGTTAATGACCTTATTGATCGAAGCGTTTCTTTTTTTACAAAGATTCCTTTGTCCACCCAAACAATGTCAGGCTTATGCGCCACTACATCAAATACTATCTTTTTATTCAATTTGTCAACCAACCTACCTATTCCAAGATAGTATTGAATATACAATTCAAGACCTTGAGGCAAGTACAAGCTAGTATCAATGCACACCACCTTGAATCCAAGCTGTTGCATCGCGGTCATACGATGTTGGCTTGTGTCGCTTGCTTTCAGTGACCCTATGTATAAAATGCTATCTACTTTCATTGTGAGATTTGTACCAAATGGAGAACGAAAGCGCACGCCAAAAGGCTCCTAGGTCACCCGCCCCGGCAAAAAAATCTTTTCCAAGATGTTCTGCTTCATTTTTTTTGAAAAATGGATTGGAGGGCACTAAATCAAAATACAACGCGCGGCTTTCAGCACTGTTGCGCAATAACTGATCAATCGGGCTGGGGAATCCATACTTTCCTTTCTGCTGTAAAATACCTTGCGGAACGATTCCTTTAAATGATTCTCTCATCAACGTTTTGCTGCTGCCGTTCACCAGACTGCCGGCATCAAATTGCATCACCCACTCCATCAATTGATGATCATAAAAAGGAACCCGGATTTCAATTCCGAAGGCCATCGAGTTCCTATCTTCGTAATGTAGGTATGGAGGCACCGTCCAACTGTGGTAGTTGTTCAGCAAGTTGGCCTGCCAAGGATCCGGATCGCGCGAATAAAAATGCTGGATTTGAATGGGTGATTTTATATGGGCGAACTGCCTTGAAAACTGTTGGTTCTTCCACCGTTGCCGCCATTCAAATGGCAGCGCTTCTTGAATACCCTTTGTTGCCAAAAAAAATAGTCCGTAATCTGAATGACTGCTGATTTTCCTTACCGACTTAAGCATCTTCAGCCATTGATTTCTTTTCACCAGCCGCCCCAAGTAGCTGCTGACGTGGCTCAGGTAGCCGCCAAAAAGTTCATCTCCCCCAGCACCCGACAACAATACTTTTAATCCATCGCGATGGGCGAGCTCGCACAGTTTATAGTGAGAATACATGGAGCCGTCCAGCAACGGCTCATCATGCTGATAAATAACCCGCGGTAAATCATCAAAGAAGGCTTTGCCATCCAATACAAATTCATGTTTTTTCACTCCGGGCAGGTTGTTCACCAAGGGAATCAATTCATTTTCTGGATTCCCGCCCGGCAGCATGGCTGAGTACGTATGAAACGGCAAGTCTGTCGGATGATGGCGCAACGCAAAACAAGTGACCGCGCTAGAGTCTATGCCTCCTGATACAAACGAGCCAACGGGCACGTCCGAGCGCAGATGAAGTCGAATAGTTTCATCCATTTTACCAACCAGTTCTGTGCGATGGCGCGGCTCAAAAGGCCGATCGCCACTTTTGGGTATTTGCCAAAAGGTTTCTTCTTGTAAAATCTTCCCATTGGCATTCAGCCGTAGGTAGTGACCAGGTGCCAGCTGGAATATTCCCTGAAAGAGCGTCTCGGTTGTGGTGTCCAGTTGGCGGGCTACCAAAAATTCAGTTGCTTTTGATTCATTAATACTAGGCGTACCCAAGGGCTTGCCTATGAGCGCCTTCATTTCAGAGGCAAAATAAAAACCCTGATGATGCTGGCGGTAGTACAGCGGCTTGATGCCCACGCGGTCTCGTGCGAGAAGTACCTCTTGGCTACGCGGATCAAACAAGGCCAGCGCGAACATTCCGCGCAGGTAGGTAAGAAAGGAAGTACCATAGACCACGTAGCAGGCGAGAATGACTTCCGTATCACTGTGCGTACGAAAAGTATAGCGGCCACTTAATTGTTCGCGTAGTTCCACATAGTTGTAAATCTCCCCATTAAACACAATGGTGCAGCCGGTGATTGGTTCAATCATAGGCTGATGCCCCGCTGGAGACAAATCAAGAATACTTAGCCGCAAATGGCCAAACGCAACACCACCGGCCACCCAGATACCATCATCATCGGGGCCACGATGCCGAAGCTTTTCCAGTTGCAACTGAAGTTCAGACTCGGCTACCTCACGGGATGCTACAATGCCACAGATACCGCACATCAGGTTTGGGTTTTTGCCAGCAAAGGTTTCAATGCATACGAGAGCATCATTGAGAAAACAGCCGTATAAATCATGATGCGAAGGATGCTGATGAAGGGTTCTCCATTAATAGTGGTGATGAATAAAAAATAAAGATTGCCCGCCAGCAGGAGTATGAATAGGCTGATGCCGCGCGCGTTTATACGCCTGATCAGCAAAGACTCTACCGAAATGCCAATAAGCACAATGATGAACACATGGTAAATAAATCCAAACCTACCATACCGCCATATACCATCTGCCAAAAGCGAAAACTCCACGCTATTGGATAAGCCGACTTGATATCCATATAGGTTAGCCGGCCCTGTGCCCCACAGGCGATCAATGTAGTCCTGACGGGCATCTTCCACGCTTTTGCCCGAAATGAATGTATTCGTGAAGATGAAAGCAGCGTCATTGGCGATGTTGCTAAATCCTACCGCAGGCACTTCGCTGCCCGTCAAGAGCATCACCGAGATATTAGGCCAAGTGATATTGCGGGCAAAACCCGACTCGCTGCTCTTTTCATATTTCTCTTTATCCTGGTATTCGCGGGCCAGCAATTCAATGCGCGCCTGATCAACATCTTCATAGGCAAGGCGCCCATACTCTGCCCGGAACAACTCGATAAATCCCAAAAAGGGGAAAACCAGAAAATACAAAACAAGGACGGTGGCCAAGTAGTAGCGGAGAACCAACCGGTTCTCCTTATTGGCGAGCATACCGTAAGTAACGGTTATAAAAATTACGGCCGTATAGCCACGACTGCCTACCAACAGGTTGATGACCACAAAAAACAACGCCACGCTACCAAATACCAGCAGTGTGGTACGTTTCAGTTGGCGGATGTAATAGCCAATGAGCAATGGCACAAAGCTGATGTAATAAAAACTCAAGCGCATCACCTTGGCCGGCAGATTATTCAAATCAGCGGATAAAAGAAAAAAGAGGGCTATTACTGAATAGAACAGTATGAGCTTATCAACAGAAAAAAGAAAGTAGTCCATTGGCACCGCGCGCAAGACTGGAAAGCCAGACCTAAGCATCCGTGAGAAAACTAACCCAAAGAACCAAACAGCAACTACGTAAAGTAGGTAATTGAAAAGAATGAAGTCAATATCATCTTCTTTTAAAATGTAATTATGAATAAAATTGTTTTTGAAAAAATCATCAATAAAATAGTAACCATAAAAAATGTTGATCATTTGCTGAAAAGGGGCAAGTGCCATGATGATCAGCGCAAACGAGTTTAAACGAATGACGTTATAGAACAACAGTGCCGCGATGGCAATCAGCAGCAGAGAAATAATCATGAGGCGGTGCGCGTGAGCCACCCGCGAGGGATAATGTCCTGGCTCTCCCAAAATGAAAGATCGGGCGCAAAAACAATTTTGTTTTCATGCCGGCTCAGCCAGGCAGCCCACCAGCTAAAGGTGCTGTTTGATGTAATAAAATGGCGGCACTGACTCATCAGCCAAAAATCTTCATGGCTGCGGTCGGCTCCGTATTGGTTGTGGCTTACAAATGTAATATTGAAATCTGTTTTCAGATTTTTCTCAAACCATTCCGGGTAGTCAGAGAAGCAGAAAAAATGAGGGTTGGTTACCCGCTCGCTTATTTCTGCCATAGCGTTTTGATAATAATCAAGAGAAAGTGAGCGCACACCGGGCTTCGGTTGGGCATTTTTTTGGTTGGGTACTCCATGCAGCCTGCGTGCGTGCAACGCTACGGCATTTACGCCTTTAATTTTTGCTGCCCACTCCTTATTTTCAGTGTCATGCTGCGTCACCATCTCAAACTCTTGTCGAATAAGTGGCGCTATGTCTTGAAAATACCGCTCGCATTGCCAATAGCCATCGAGGTAAATAAAGCGCGTAGCGCGGTGATCAAAAAAGTGTTCGTCAAATCGAGTATAGTCGCGTTCAAAATAATAATAGGGATGCAGCCAGTGTTGTGTGCGTGCCAGCTTACGCAATGCCGTAACCGCCTGAATGCCGCCCAGAAACTGAAACTGCTGCCACCATGCCGCAGTTTGATAGTGGATATTGAATTGCTGAATGGCGGGCGCCCTTCGATAGAAATCTTTTTTGAAGCCCGAGTATAGATCGAGGTAAAGCGGGCGCCCGGTTTTTACGGCAAGTGCCTTCGCGGCCGCGTAACAAAATAACTGATTACCCAGCCCACCAAAAATTTTTACAACAATCACCCCCTAAAAAGTATCAGTACAGATTCACGATACTTTTTCCACTGCCCGTCTGCTTCATCTCCTGTTCAATCCATCGGTAGGTTTTTTCCAACCCATCTTGCAGTCGGATCGATGGTTCCCAATTAAATACTTTCCTGATCAACTCATTGTCACTGTTTCGGCCGCGCACACCTTTTGGTGCATGGAGGTTATATGTCCGCTTTAGCTGTACCGCTCCAATTTTCTCGGCCATGTCCACCAACTGGTTGATGGAAACCATTTCGTGGCTACCTAGGTTAATCGGCTCGTGCCAGGTGCTTTGCATAATATCCATGGAGCCCTTGAGGCAATCATCGATGAACATAAAGCTGCGGGTTTGCTGGCCATCTCCCCAAATTTCAATTTCAAGCTTGCCCGACATTTTTGCTTCAATCACTTTGCGACAAATGGCTGCCGGTGCTTTCTCGCGCCCACCGGCAAAAGTACCCTGCGGGCCATACACGTTATGAAAACGGGCTACGCGGGTCATGATTCCAAAATCTTCGCGAAAATGCCGGCACATGCGTTCACTAAAAAGCTTTTCCCATCCATAGCCATCTTCCGGTTCTGCGGGATAAGCGTCCTCCTCCTTCAGGGCGGTTAGATCTACTACTTGTTGCTTGCCTGCCGCATACACGCAGGCCGAAGAAGCAAAAAAGAATCGCTGAATGCCAACCTCTTTTCCAGCCATTAGCAAATGCGTATTGATAAGCACCGAGAGCATGCACAACGCCTTGTTATTTTCAATGAAACCCATTCCGCCCATATCGGCCGCCAGGTTATAACATTCATCAACACCCTGCATGGCCGTATAGCAGTTTGGCAGTAGACTAAGATCAAGCGTCAGGTTTTCAACTTCTGCAAAACGCTGGTACCATTGATTTTGTGGTTTCTTATCCACCGCGCGGATATTTGTATACCCTTTTCTACGCAACTCCTGAACCAAGTGACCACCGATAAATCCTCCTGCACCGCAGACTAGAATCTTTTTATTCATAGTATATTTTTTGGGTTAATAATTTTATTGTCATTTTAGCTATCTGGAATTACGCAAAACATTAAGTGTTGTCAGTTTGATAGTAACTTAGTTGATTTGCGTAACCCCAGTTATCTATATCAACTCTATTACGATGCATGCTGTTTTTACTTTGCTGTTTTGCTGAAAACATAAAGCCCGCAGCCATACGAGCACGCTAGAGCTTGATCGAATGAGGCATTTTCTATAACTCCTTGTGCGCGATCATCAATTAAGTGGAAAGAAATAAAGTCGAGCTCGTTAAAAAGTTGAATGATCGTTTGAGGATTGAACACCCGGTGCGCATCAAAGTACAGTTTTTCCTTACCCGTAGGTGTACCTAGGTAAAGTCTGCCACCGGGCGCCAGCACACGCGCCAATTCACGAGCGGCCTTCGCATGTCCATCAGGATCCACCGGATCGCCATACCGGCCCAAGCCAATGTGTTCTATCACATGCAGGCAGCTAAGACTACTCAGGGTGTTATCTTCAAACGGCAAAGATAAGATTGACCCCTGCGTAAATTTCAGATTGGCAACGGAAGATGCCAGCGGGCGAATGTCAACATAATTTACTTGGCAGAATGGTAACAGGTGAGCAACAAAGCCGTCCAATCGCGACCCTATATCGGTATGGTGTGTTACCTTCTGCTGAACGATTTCGCAGGCAGCCCAAAGATCTTGGAAAAAGTAATGATGATGGATGGAGCCAGCCGGGAGGAAACGATCGTACGTGGTAAAGTGCCAAGAACTATCGCGCGTAGAAAAAGAGGTCTTTCCCCTGCTAAGCTTTTTGTACAACCAATAGTTGCGTACAAAAACAGGCAATGCGGTGTAGTTAGCCCACAAGCGAATGGGATCTACCAAAAAGGTGGACATGAACCGATGGACACTAATCAAGAACCTTCTCATGTTAGTTAGATATTTGCTGCCGAGCACCGTGAACGGCCAGTTGCTTGATAAAATCGCTAGCATCAAACGTATTCCTATTGAGCGCAACATCCCAGCGAATGGAAGCAGCCTTCAGACCGAGAAACTGGATAGCCATGGCTTTTATTGAAAACAGATACTCTTTCCAGGTCGGGTGTAGTGGCACGCGCCTGCTTAGCTCTCTACGCAGTTCAGCCGGCACCCGATCATCGAAAAAGGTGGTGAGATACCACTGACAGGCCTGATGCCGAACATACTGGCGAGTTGCCGACAGCGCCATTTTCTTCAGCGGGTCATATTCCAGCAATTCCAGCATGAGCCATAGCAAAAGACCCGAGCTCCAGCCAAATGAAGCGTTGTAACGGGCGCTAATTCTTTCCTCAAGCGATGTGCCGCGTAGACAGCCATGCCAGTGCACTCCGCGAACCTGGGCGCCTTCATAAAAATAGGCCAGCACCAGATAATAAGGAAACATCAGATTGCGCAATTCAGACCCCACCCACGATTGGTGCTCCGTCCAACTGCGCGCGCGAGCAACAGACGCACGAAAGGCTGTGTTGAATTTGTAGGTGTGGCTGCCTATAAAAACATTACCGAAGCGCTCAAAATTTTCGCTCGTTAACACTTCATCATCAAGTATTAGCGCTGGTTGTGACCAATTGCCTCGGAAGTGAATTTTTGTACTGCTCAAAAAGGTAATGGTACCCCCCACCCCACTCAACAAAAAATCGCACTCACCCATCATCACTTTATGGCGCTGCACGAGGCTCCATGGTGTCAGTAAGTCATCATCGCCATGCAGCACTACCACTTCATCTTCGTTTGCGTAGGCGGCAATGGTATCATACCAATTTATATGGGCATGCACTGTCTGCGGCCAGTGGTGAAAGATGATCTGCCAAAAGCCAAACCGGGGATGCCCAACAAGGGTAGCCACCAATTCTTCCACTTCCAGCCGATGATCCGGATAGTTGTTGGCAATCAATAGGCGCACTGGTTCTGCCGAAGGCAGGTTGTTTTCCAACACTGACCACAACGATAGCCGAAGGCAATCAAGGCGTTTGTAAGTGGGCACTACTACCAGCATTATTTTATCGATGTCATACGTGAGCGCCACTGCTTCACCTGGTAACTGCTCAGGCTAAACATATCTGCGCCAAACTCCAGCAAACGATCGTACCACGTAAGTGAGATAGATACATGAGTGGGATTGAGAAAATCGGCCAGCTCAGATGGCAACGTACCCGTATAGGGCACAGCGCTTACCCACTCTGCCGAGCTAATTGGGTTTAGGTAACGCTTGCCGGGGTGCCACGCCAGCCACTTCCACTTAAACCAGTTCTTATTCACTTGGTGCGAGTGACCCCACGTATTGATTTTGGAAAACATATCGACATCCGAAAAAACATAGGAAAGGTGCAGGCAAACGCCAGGCAATTGATAGACGCTGCCAGATGCGCGCGGCACTCTGCGACTTTCAAACCGAACAGGCTTTTTCAAATTGATGGCAAACAAAGGGCACGTGCTTAGTATCGTTTTCTTTACACCCTGATGAGACCTGTGAACTAACGCATACTTAGTGTTTTTCCAGAAGTTGATCCAAGGAGTTTGATAAACTTCGTAATCAGGATGCTCGCGCATCACACGCAAGTTGGCTTGATATGATTCGGGTGAGTAAAATTCATCGGCATCTTGCACAATCAAAAAATTAAAACCCTGTTCTTTTGCCAATTGCCTGCAGTGCTCACGTTGCTCTTCTTCAGTATTCCATATCCCTTCAAGTATTTGTATTTTCTCAAAATGGGGAGATCGTTTGAGCAATTCCGGATTTGACTTGTTTGGGAAACTGCTGCGCGCCTTCCGATTGTATGCATTCCATGGCTGGGGGCTGTACAAAATAAAGATACAATCTACGTGAGCCGCACAATTTGCGATGGTGCGCAGAATAAACTGGTCACAATTATAAAAAAGAATTTGAACAGCGAACTTTATCATAAGAAATACCCCGAGATCTCAAAAAACCAAACTTTTGCTATCTGTCTTTAGACTTCTGTTGTTAAAGCCCGGATTTCAACATAAAGATTCTGTGTTTCTATTTAATCTCGAACAACTCTCAACCTTTGAACCAATTTGGCTCCAAAGAAAAAAAACAACAACCCTTTATAAAAGAGTTGATTATAAAAATACCTAGAAGATGGAAAAAAGTACGGTAGCGCATCGATTCTACTAACTTGGCTTAGCCGGTAGAACCATTTTAGTTTCCTCATTCCAATAATTTTCTTGTAATGCGGATCAGTTACCCATTTATCCAAAATGGATTTTTCAGCCTTACACATTCTTAAAACCTTTTGCCTATTTTTTGAAAAGTATGTATTCGCACCGTGTTGGCGATAGTAAACAAAATACTCCGGCTGGAAACCCACCTCGTAATGCTTTGCAATTCGAAGCCACAAGTCCCAATCTTCGATTGCAATTGATTCGTCAAAGTTACCTACTGCTTCGATTACCGATCGTTTGATCATAACACTCGGTGCTGAAACAAAACAACTATCCAGTAAAATATTAAACAAATTTCTCATATCCCAATTGGTTTTGTTCAAATCAGTCCTGCTAATCTCTTTTCCAAGTTCGCCTACGACAACGCAACCTGAATGTATAAATCCAAATTCAGGATTAGCCTTGTAGAAATCAATCTGGGCTGCAATTTTTTCGGTGTGATAAAAATCGTCCGATGCTAAAAAACAAATATAATCCCCCGTTGAGTTTTTGAGACCATTGTTTATGGCAGCGGGGCTACCAGAGTTTTTCTGTTCAAAATATTTAAAATTGTATTGATTTCTGAGATTTCTGATTATCGCGCGGGACTCGTCTGTTGAACCATCATCGACAACAATCAATTCAATATTTTTATAGGTCTGTGTAACAACACTCAAGATTGCTTGTCTAACAAAGCTCGAGTGATTATAGCTAGGAATGATTACACTTACCCTCGGTTGATAAGACTCATATTTCCCTTCTTTTTCTAAGCACATCATTTTTTTGGGCAAGCTACCTTCACAGTGCCTATTTGCCCGAATAGAGTCCAAAAACAGAAATAAAGCACTTCATGGCTCTGGCTTTACATTCTAAACATCTACGTTAGAGAAACACTTGAAGCAATAGCATTCTTATGAATCAAGAGATTTTCATGACAGGGGTAAGTGGACGCATTATTGTATTTCGGCCACCTACTTTCCGATGAGGCAATTGGGACAAAATTTCCTAGCGCTGGATACATGGTACTTGGTATTCCATGATATCCATCTTGTCGTGGTTCAAATATGTTTTCATGGAAAAAGAATAAACGTCCTATTCTATCAATCTCTGCTAAATATGTAGAAATAGTTTCCAAAGACATTTCCGATAGACTCCTAACATTAACAACTAAATCTGCAATTGATGACTCAATCTTAGGCAAAGCAAAATTCGGAAGTAAAATTATGTCGTGAGAATTTACAATATCCGCAGTTAAGTTAGAAAAATCCTTACCATATGTAAAGATGCGCGCTTCCGGAAAAACAGTCGAAAGATAATAAGTCTGTATTAAGATGTTTTCCGGGAGATCAATGCCAATATATTTAATTGTGGGCTTCATTTTTCTAAGAAAGTAACCAAGGCCGCCAAAACCGCCACCTATTTCTAGAACAACTGGAGCTACAATCTTATCAATCAATTGAGTGAGATATGCTGCTTGAAAATGATATTCGAAAACCGGCTCAAATAGTCTCACTCCATCAATTGAATAGCCCCAAGGATTGCCAATGTTTGGAACTTCTAGAATTTTTAGAGGAGTTTTCTGAGAGAAATTCCTCCAAACCTTATATTGCTTGATCATAATATCCATTCTTCTCAACTCAGACAAGCCCCTTAGTCTAGAAAAATTAAAGAACATTCTATCGTATCCCCAAAGGCCGTTAATCCCTTCATTTCTAAAGAAATTTCTCAATAAACCCTTCATTTCATCATTGTCACCATTAGCCAAGGCCCCACTGTAGCTAGCCCAACTAGACTGAACAATCTTTTTCCACTCATTACTAGGGAGATAAACACTACTAATTGAATCCTGCTTTTTTTTTGCAGAATTGTAACTTTCAATCACTTTACCAATCAGTTCTTCTTCTCTTGGGTGTCGTTGTTCTTCAATTGAAGGCTGAATTATTTTTTCGATCGTTCCTACTTCTGATTTGTAAGATGATCCCGTCTTCACGTACTTATTATATAAACTTACAGCCTCGATCTGTGCCACTATAGACGAATGCCATTTTGCGGGAAACAACCTAAGAAATGCTCTTACTACATTCAGCAACTTTGATTTAATTTTTTTATTCATTTTTAACAAATTACATTTTGATACTTCACTTCCCTCAATCTAAAAATTCAGTCATTATTACTTTCTCCTATTCGAAAAAATCTTACTAGTTATTAGGTCTATAAACGAGAACCGATTGTTTATTAGCCTAAGCGAAACAGAGATAGAGATGGCCAAAATCATCAGACTAACTACAAAATCTGCAGGTGCAGGTATGAATTTTGGCACGACAAGAACTAACACGAGCATCAAAAACATAACAATAAAGATCCTAATCATTGAGTAGTTGTATCTAAAATTATACCTGTTTTTAACTATGATCGATATTTGAATAGCCAGAAGAAAATACCCAATTAGGTATGAGATACCAATACCCTCCAGGCTGAAAAAATAGTACCCTATACAACCGAGCACCAACATGTTGATATTGGCTACTAACTCGCTCAAGAAAAACACCTTAGATTCTCCTTTAGCCAATATGATAAACCCAATAGGCCAACTAACTGCTTTAAAAAGAATACCAAGCAAACACCATTTAATCATCTCAATTATTTGCAAAAATTCACTACTAAACAGCAATAATATTAAATACTTTATAAAAACAATCATCCCGATGAGTAGGGGTCCGACTATTAAAATCGCGATCTCACCTTGATGATTAACTATGCTATTAAAAGACTGCTCTTCTTTAGTGCCGCTAAGGCGCGGGTAAAAATCAGTTGCCATTGCAGTGAAAATCATCCCCACATATGTGTTAACAATAGCATATCCGGCACTGTACAAACCCACATCTGAAATCCCTCCTTTTGAGCCAATGTATATTTTGAAAAAATAGGCGCCAAGCAAAACAAGAATATTACTAAAACTTAATGCTATACCCATCCCCAAGATATGCTTTGCTTTCTTTGAAAATTGTTCCATGGTCAATTGACCAGGCACGATTGACTCCTTTCGCCCATAATACAAAGCGACCAACAAAGACAAAGACGAGCTAATCAATAAGGATCCGACAATGCCATCCTTTCCAAGAAAAAAATACATGGGCAACGAACATATTAATCCAAGAGCATTCCCGAATACGTTTGCCTTTGCCAACAAAGCTAATTTCCTAAAGCCTTGAAGAACTACTAATTGACTGTTTGATAGCTGAGTAAATAATAGCGTTATGGAAAGCCACCGAAAAGCAACGCTAAATTCAGCGTTCCCGAAAGTGATTAAACTGAGATAGTTTGAAAATGAGAATGTGAGAATAGTACCAATTAAGCCACTCACCCAAGCCATTCTTCTAACAACCGCTTTGGTTTTGCCTATTTCTAACGTGTCACCTCCAGCTACTGCTTCTGAAACACTTCTAACTGCACTCGCGGACATACCGAGGTCTATAAGGCTGGCGACAATTTGGATAGCAGAGTTGTAAAGACCAATTAAACCTACGCCAGATGGCCCTAAAAGAACCGCTAATAACTTTGACCTAATTAGTGCTATACCGATGTTTATAGCCTGAACACCTCCAAAAATTGACGTTGATTTAAGAATCTGCCGATATGAAGATTGATTTTCGATCCTATCTAATGTTACGCCTCCAATTGATGGCTATTTTGATAACTGATGAGACTTCGCCAATCAGTACAATGTCCCGTAATTGAGTGTCTGATACTTCCGATCTACTTGTTATCGTCCTGTTACTTCCTATACTCAAACCACTTGCCCTCCGCCTAATAACACAAATGGATTTTGAAAAATCCTACTTGTATTCATTGTATCATCTTTCTAAAATAAAAAAAGAAACGATCATGGTCGTAACTGAATTTACATGCTCCTCTGTCATACCTGGCCAAATTGGCAAACTAAGGCATGTGTCCGCGATCTCTTCCGCAATCGGAAAATCTCCTTTTGTAAATCCTAGTTGCCGATAAGCTTCCTGTAGATGGGGAGGTATTGGGTAGTGAATGAGCGTACCGATTTCTTTTGACGTTAAGTAATCTTGCAAGGCATCTCGCAACTTTGTTCGGATTACATATAGATGATATACGTGCGTGGACCCTGCCAAGGTTGTTGGTAAAATTAAGTCACCAACGCCACGTAAAGCTTGCCCATACCAACCCGCAATCTTTTGTCGCTGTAGAGTCCACTCCGGTAAACATTTTAATTTTATCGAAAGAAAGGCGGCCTGTAGTTCGTCCAACCTCATGTTGTAACCAATGCTTTCGTTAACGTATTTTTTGCTTGATCCATAGTTGCGCAACAACAAGATACGCTTTGCCAGTGCTAGATTGTTTGTAGTTACAGCTCCGGCATCCCCTAAGGCTCCTAAATTTTTGCCGGGATAAAAACTGGTTGCATTGATATCACCGATACTACCCGTTAATCTGCCATTAAATTCAGCGCCATGTGCTTGTGCATTATCTTCTATAATAAAAAGACTATTGGCCTTTGTTATTTTTTCAATTGCTTCCATATTGCAAGCCTGCCCGTATAGGTGAACGGGCATTACTGCCTTTGTCTTGTTTGTGATGGCAAATTGGATTTTTGCTGGGTCAATATTATACGTTTGTATATCTGGCTCCACAAATACAGGCTTTGCTCCTACATATGAAACGGCAAGCAAAGTAGCAATAAATGTATTTGACGGAACGATTATTTCGTCTCCCTGCCCGATCTCTAGTGATTGTAATGCCAGATGCAATGCATCCAATCCGTTGCTCACACCAATGGCATGATCTACTTTGTTAAAATCTGCATATTCCTGCTCAAATTGTTTTAGTCGTTTGCCGAGAATATACCAACCATCGTCAAAGAAACGCTCAAAGCTTGCCAAAACTTCTTTTCGGATTTCTTGGTTTGCTGGCTCAAAGGAAAGAAACGGGACCTTCATTTTACTATTTTGTACATACCAAAAATATCTCCGCGCAATTTTCAGAAAAAAGTTTACCCGCTTTATAAAACCCAAGAATCATTTCTTGCGTCCAGTTTTGCTCAATTTGTGCATTAGATACTGGTTTTAAAAATATACCTCCAGCATCCTTAACAGTAAACCCCGCCTCTCTTACATGTATTTTTAGGGTATCCATATCATACACTCGATAATGCCCCAATTCATGATCACGTGCATTTAATTCGTAAACTGATTTTAGCAATCCCATTTCAACGGCCACCATTCTATGGATAGATTTTGCATTTGGAACCGAGACTAAGAACACACCATCAGGGTGAAGCCAATTGTAAATCTTGCTCAGTACCAAATCAGGACTCTCAATATGCTCCAACACATGGCTCATGATAATAGTGTCGTATTTTTCAGCTGTTTCGAATTCTTCGAAATAGGCATGAAACTTCCTCACATTCGGATAGTCCGGAATTTGTTTGAGTAGACTTTCTGACCCCTCCACCGAATCTAATGAGTCAAACTCATTTACCAGCGACCTCGTCATGTACCCGGAAGCCGGCCCTAACTCCAACGCTTTTTTGCCTTTAAAAAATGGTTTTAGTGATTGAAAATTAAAGTCTGCTAATTGGTAGTCAAAATTCAAAAATGACTGGCTATAAAAATCAGCGGCTTGATCTACTTTCTCTTTCAAATGATCCATATTAGTCAATTTTTGAACTTCAAATCAATAACGTTGTTCGCCACCATATCAGGACTGTATTCAAGCAGCTTTTCTAAATTCAGGAATCCGCTGGTGACTGCAGCTGTACGCAACCCTAATTGCTTTCCAGCTTCTATATCTTTTCCTGTGTCACCCACCAACCAATCTTCTCGAGATGTAACTACGCGTTTATTTATCAATTCAGCTTTTTCACAACGATGACCTGTAACTAAAATATCGGAAAAAATATCAGACCATTCATAACGATGTACTTGCTCTATTGCGGTATGTTCGAGTTGCCTGGCGGTAACGATATACAGGGAATGATTTTTTTTAAGATTGATTAAGTATGGAGTAATTCGTTCAAACGGCTTATCAAATGCAATCCATTCTGGCAATTCAATCATCGATAGCCAAGCGTTTTCGAAAGAATCAATCTGTTGATCCGTAAATTGAAATAGTTCTTTCAAGATTTGGCGGTGACTAAACTTATTTCGCTTCATCTTCCAGTAGTGCTCTTTATTTAGATTGGAAACGGGCGCTAAAAACTGAAAAAGCCTAAACAGGCGATCACTAGCATCCACAAGCGTTCCGTCTAAATCAAAAAATATCCTCATTGCAAACGAGCCATGTACTTCCACTCGGCAACCAACCCTTGTCGCAAAGGCGTTTCAATATTGCCCAACTTCATTTTCATTTTTGAGTTATCAAAAACAAGATTTTTTCCTTCACTAGTCATGGGTAAGATGTCGATTGAAGCGTTGATACCGCTAATCTCAACAAGTATATCCACCAATTCCCTCACGGTAACCATTGAGCCGCTCACCAGATTTATTATACCTAAATCAACCTCAAACTTCAAGGCTTTCAAAATAGCAAGGATCAAGTCGTCTATAAACAGAAATGATCGAATCTCATTACCCGTACCCCATACCTGCAATGGCTGCCCTCCCAACAGTTTTTTTATGGTCGCAGGAATCAACTTTTGGTAGGCTTCTTCACCCGGCCCATAAATGTGTCCAACCCGAAGTAAGTGAAACACTTTATGATTAGTCTTTGCCCACCGGTGAATCATTTCTTCACAGTACAATTTCGAATGCCCATAAATGGAATTAGGCTGGACTAGAGATTGCTCGTTAATGACATCACTCTTTCCGTAAACGTCTAATGTGCTTAGAAAAATGATCTTTTTCAGTTCTGGCAATTTCAATTGCAGCAACTTGAGTGTGTTACTGATGTTACTGGTGCACGAGACCAAATCGTTGCTCTCGACAACGTTCTTTGGCGTAAATGCACCGGCATGGATAATGGTAGTAATACGAGAATACCCAAACCTCAGAAGGTAGTCACTTTCAAAATTGTAGTCATTGTGAAGAACGTAACGGCACTCAGAGGTTGGCTTAGAGGTGAAAGCCAAAATATGATCAGCTCCATATTCACGTACTAACGCAGTCAGCAATTTTTTTCCAATAAACCCAGAAGTTCCTGTAACTAAAATCACAACAAATTTTCGATCTCCTTTTCAACTGCGTCCGGCATCATAAGTCGGGGTTCGGTGTCCATTCCTCGTAGCCAAAGAAGGCTGTCCGGCAACGGATTGACCTTCTTCTCCAGTTTCGGAAACTCATTATAAAGAGCAATGTTCTTAAAAATCTCGGGCATGTTGAGTCCTGCCTTGGTAAAAAACAGAACTGTTGTAAAAAACCTTGAGATATTAATTTCAGTTGGATTGGGAATCCCATCGTTGTCGTATGTCATGTCGACACCGAATATACCATGCGGCTTTTCTGAAACTGCCTGTATTGTCTTGATGGCAATGTCATCCACCAACGGATCTGAGTAAGTTTGTCCAACCTTGGTTACCCCAGTAACACCAGAAAGTGTACGGTTTCCATGAACCCATCCCTTACGAATTCTGGTCTGTGCTACAATCAGTTCTCCCTCGAACCAAATAGAAAGCCATGTAACCGTGTTTTGCGAAAGCATCTGTGCAGCACAGAAATCTCCCCAGCCTTTAAAGTGGGCTATCCAATGTTTAGCAAATTCAAAATCATTGGTCGGTAGTGCGCCTTTGCCACCCGCACCGATTGAAGATGCACGTAACCATATTTTCCCATCTCGGTCACCAAGATACTTAAAAGCTTGAGCGAGGTCAAGCTCGTTGTGCAGCATAAGGTTTTTCGGAACTTTAATACCTGCCTCTTCCAGCTTCAGGTACGTTTTATACTTATGGACACACGTGTCTATTACGTCATGATCAGGCATAAACGTGCGGACTCCTTCTGCATGAATCGCATCTCGAAACAGGGATGCGTAAAAGATCTCTAAGTCATTTTGAAAATGGATTAAATCCGGTTTTTCCATTCTCAATATCTTCAGCAATTCGCTTTTGTAATCCGCAGCGTCTGCATAGGGTACATAATATTTTCGAATCGCATTGGACAAAATTAAATCGGTTGGTTCACTGCCCATACCGATAATTTCCTCCTTGCGCTCAGATAGCAATAAAGAATTGATTACGCCCTCCGCGGGAGCTCCTCCTGCTCCGGCTATTAATATTTTTTTCACTTCAGTGTTAGCTTTTTGAAATCATTATAATCACGCATGTAATCACTTTCATCAAAAACCTCTGATGCTAAACATAACAAAACAGCATTGTGTGAGAACTCCATCGTTCGCCAATGAAGCCGTGGTATGTACAAACCCATCTCGGGTCGCTCAAGAGTGAATAACTGTTTTACTCCTCGCACATTTTCAAGTTCAAATTTGATAGTTCCGCTAACAGCAAAAATCACTTGGCTTAGTTCTTTATGTGCGTGGTGACCACGTATAACTTCATGCGGTGCATAGTATGTCCAATACACACGCTTGATTTCGAAGGGTAGCTTTTCAGCAATAGATATGTAGCCAAGTGTGCTTGACCCTATTCGTTTAAAGTCGAGTAGCTCTGGCTCATAAATATCTCTTATTTTTATATCCATAAAATTATTCTTCTATCGCCTAATGTTTTTTTTATTGAGCCCCAGAAAATCATCGAATAGATTGTTTTTTAAATTAATGGTAACGATAAAACAAATTCTTTAAGCGGATCAAACTCAGCCTATGCTGTTAAGTACATAAAATGATCTACTGAATAAATGTCTATTCACTAAACTACCGTTTTTAGTTACAACATCGAAACTTCCACTTAATGCCACAATAAACTCATCACCTTTTTAAAGGCATGGCTACCCTCTTTTCCAAACCCGGCGCATCATAAATCCAGTATGTTCGTTTAATTGAGAAAGGTAAAATATTACTATCTTCAACAAAAGATAAGTTTCCACTTTTATCATGAAACTTAGATAAGTTATTTAGCAAAGATTCAGTTGTTGTCATTTGTAGAAACTAAAATTATGCAAGTGTTCCTTAAATATCCTTTTACATTTTCAGTTCTTCTTTTGACCTAAAAATTCTCTTATGACTTGTGTTAGATATTGATAATGTGCCTCAGACAGCCCCGGCCACACGCCCAACCAAAAAGAGCGGTTCATGATGATATCGGTGTTGGGCAGCGTGCCCACCACCCGGTGCTGAATGTTTTGGTAGGCGGGCTGGCGCAATAGGTTACCGGCAAACAACAATCTGGTTCCAATTTTATTGGCCTCCAAATATTTCACCAACTCATTCCTGTCAATGGGGCTTCCGGCTCGCAGGGTAATCAAGAAACCAAACCAACTTGGCTCGCTGTTGGCAGTCGCCTCGGGTAATATAAAATGTTCTTCAAAAGGCTTGAGTAGCTGGTGCAACAACCGGTGGTTCTCGCGCCTGCGTTGTACAAAATGATCCGCCTTTTGTAGTTGACTCAGCCCAATGGCTGCCTGCATATCGGTTACTTTCAGGTTGAACCCAATGTGCGAGTAGGTGTACTTATGATCGTAGCCAAATGGCAAATCACCCAATTGCCACGCATGCCGCTTCAGGCAGGTGTTGTCTTTGCCTGGTTCGCAATAGCAATCGCGGCCCCAATCCCGAAAGCTCTCCACAATTTTTTTCAGTGCGAATGAGTTGATGAGTACTGCGCCCCCCTCGCCCATGGTAATATGGTGTGCCGGATAAAATGATACGGTGGCGAGGTCGCCAAAACTCCCGGTTTTCTTTCCTTGAAAAGTTGCTCCCAGACTGTCGCAGTCGTCCTCTATCACCCACAGGTTATTGGTTTTGGCAAAATCCATAACAACTTGTAGGTTAAAGGGATTGCCAAGGGTGTGAGCCAACATAATAGCTCGCGTTTTCGGGCTGAGTGCCTGTTCCAATTGATTGACGTCAATATTATAAGTGGGGATTTCTACATCTACAAACACAGGCACACAGCCATACTGGATCATCGGATTTACGGTAGTGGGGAAACCGGCTGCCACGGTAATAACTTCATCTCCCGGCTTCAACGCACGCTCTTCTAATTTAGGCGAGGTGAGCGAGTAGAATGCGACCAAATTGGCTGACGAACCGCTATTGACAAGGGCCGCGAACCGAGCCCCGAAGTACTTGGCAAATTCTTTTTCAAATAGAGGGCCGAAACGCCCCGTGGTTAGCCATCCATCCAACACGGCATCTACTCCGTGTAGTAGGTCATCGGCATCCAATACTTTGCCGGTAACCGGAATATAATCCTGGCCGGGCACTATTGTTTTTGCGGTGCGCTGGGTAGCCACCGAACGAAGCTGATCGAGCAGGGAGCCCTCAAAATTTTTGTACATGTGCGTAGTGCGATAAGGTATCATCAATCAAATGCCGCGGCATGACGAGGTCGTGCGTTTTGTACAGGCGGCTGTTCAACGCCAAATACTGCATGGCGCCATCGCGCGTTGCCACCGACCCAAACAAATCAGTGGGCATTGGCTGATTAAAAAAACGGTATACTTTTTCAGCCACCATCCTGACAGAAAGCGTTTCGGCAGCTGGAAAATTAAGAAAAACGAAAGGCCACTTGGGCAATTTCAGCAGCTGATCGATCATGTTGCAAAAATCCGTTATGGCTAAATATTGGCGCACCTGTGTGCCTTGGCTTAGGTGAGGCTGCTTGCCGTTGCTTAGTGACGCTACCAAGACGGGGATCAGCCGATGGGCGGCTTCGCCCGCACCAAACACGGTGGGTAAAAAAAGATGTATGTGCTGAAGCTTCCTCGGCAGGGCGTGGATAAATCGGGACAGTAATCGCTTGGAAGCACAATAGGTGTTAGATACTGCCAATGGTGATAATACCACCTGCTGCTCATTAAATTCGGCTGGCTGCGCCTGATTGCCAATCTCAAAATAGGTACCCAAGGTGATCAACCTGCCTTGGAAGTTAAGCTGGTTCAATTCCTGAATTAGTCGCATCGGGAAATACAGGTTAACCTCCCAAATTTCTGTATCGGTGACTGCATCCGTAGACTGAACACCTGCACCCATGGCATAAATAACAACATCAAACGGCAGCAGCACCTGAACATCAAATTGGTGTAAAGAGAATGGGTACCATGAAATAGCTTGAAGTTGAATGGACTGGCGCGACCAGCCATTTACTTGATGTTTTTGCGCTAAGTGTTCTGCGAGGTGCCTCCCAACAAAGCCACTGACTCCTAAAACAGCGATCTTCATTGTGCGTATTCCTCAATGTTTTTTGTCATCAACGACCAAGCCGACTTTCCCTCATTATGTGCCTGGTACCATTTCACCGTGCGCTCAATTGCCTGCTGGGCATTCCAGCGTGGGTGCCAGCCCAGTTGACTTACCGTTTTGCTGATATCCAGTTTAAGCAAGTTCGCCTCGTGCGGTTGATCGGCTAGCGAAGGGACTTGGTAATCGCCCCGACCCCAAACCTTGATGGCATTCAGCACCAGTTGCTCAACGGACAATACATCTTCTGTAGGAGGCCCAAAATTCCAGGCTTGGCCGAATTTCTCAGCGTTTGACATGCGCAGCGCCAACTGCAAGTAACCAGCCAGTGGCTCTAGTACATGTTGCCAAGGGCGCACCGCACCGGGGTTCCGGACAATTACAGGTTTTGACTCGCGCAGGGCACGTACAATATCGGGAATGATTCGATCTTTTGCCCAGTCGCCCCCGCCAATTACATTGCCGGCTCGTGCACTCGCCAGCACTTTCTGATGAGCAGAAATAGCTGAAGGATGAAAGAAAGAATTGCGGTAGGAGGAAATAATCAATTCTGCGCACGCTTTGCTGGCTGAATAAGGGTCGTAGCCACCGAGTGGATCCGTTTCGCGATAGGGATATTCCCATTCCTGATTTTGGTATACTTTGTCGGTAGTAATTAAAACTACCGAACATGGGCCTGATAGATGCCTTATGGCCTCTAACAGGTAGGTGGTGCCAAGGGCATTGACCTGGAATGTTTCGGGAGCTTGCTCATAGGATAAACGCACCAATGGTTGCGCGGCCAAATGGAAAACATAGTCGGGCTGAAAAGCCACAAGTTCGTGTTTCAACCGATCCCTATCGCAGATATCAGCGAGCACGGAGTCTATTTCAATTTCCCGTTCGATTTCGCGGTAAAGAATTTGATGTGCCTCTGGCTCAAGAGCGTAACCTTTCACTTGTGCGCGCAGTTGACTAAGCCAAGCCACCAACCAAGATCCTTTAAAACCCGTATGACCGGTGACGAAAATTTTCTTACCAGAAAAATAACTGAGTTGCACGTTTTTTGATTCTACCAAGTTTTCCACGGTGCCTTACCTGTCGCCCACTCTTTTTCAAGCTCTAGCCTATCGCGCAAGGTATCCATTGGTTTCCAAAATCCGTGGTGATTAAAGGCGTTTAGCTGACCATCATAAGCGAGCTGCTCAAGTGGTTTTTGCTCCCAGCTGCATTTTTCGTCATCAGACAAGTAGTTGAAGATTTCTGGCTCGCAAACAAAGAACCCACCATTAATCCAAGCACCATCACCCTTCGGCTTTTCAAGAAATGAACTTACCAGACCATCAGATTGGATATCCAATGATCCAAAACGGCCGGAAGGTTGTACCGCTGTTACGGTGCAATGTTTGCCCGATGCCCTATGGGCTGTCAATAATTCTTGGATATCAATATTGCCAACACCATCTCCGTAGGTTAGCATAAAGGTCTCCCCTTGTACGTGTTTTGCAATACGCCTGATGCGCGCGCCAGTCATGCTGTGCTCACCTGTGTCTACCAAGGTTATCTGCCATGGCTCGGCCTGGGAATCATGCACATGTAATTGATTGTTTTTTAGATCAATAGTAACATCCGACTTATGCAAAAAATAGTTTGCAAAATACTCCTTGATCAGATAGCCCTTGTAGCCCAAGCAGATGACAAATTCATGAAAGCCAAATGTGGAATAGCTTTTCATGATGTGCCACAAAATAGGCATTCCTCCTATTTCTATCATGGGCTTAGGGCGCAGCGAGGTTTCCTCACTTAACCGCGTGCCTAATCCCCCTGCTAACAAAACGACTTTCACTTGTAGATTTTCAAGAACGAATTATCACGACTCCGTATAGTACCCATAACCATCCTTTCCTTTTTTTCCATACCCATACCCGTACCCATACCCATACCCATACCCGTACCCAGGCGCTGAACGGTGCACATCATTAAACAGGATACTGATATTTTTCAGCTTGCCGCTCGCATAGTAATCCTGTGCAGTTTTTAACAACTCCTTTGGGGTATAGTTTTGGCGAACGAGAAAAATGGTATGATCCACATACTCGGCAAGAGGAAAGGCATCTGTAATGAGGCCCAGCGGGGGCGTATCAATCACAATACAATCGAATCGCGCTCGAGCCTCCTTGATAAACTGATCCATCCGTGGCTGTAGAATCAACTCGGAAGGATTTGGCGGAACAGGACCTCCACTGATCAAAAAAAGATTTTCGAATTGGGTTGGTTGAACGACATCATCAAATTCATCTATGCCAGCGAGATAGGTACTTAATCCTTTTGCGTTCAATACGTCAAAATCTTTATACAACTTTGGCTTTCGCATATCCGCACCAATAATTAGTGTCTTCTTCCCTGATAGCGAGAAAACGGAAGCCAAGTTTATAGAGGTAAATGTTTTTCCCTCGCCACTGATAGAACTGGTGATGAGGAAAACAGATTTCTCATTTTTTCCCAGAAAGTAATTCAAATTGGAACGGAGGGCACGGAAAGATTCTGCAATAGCCGATTTAGGTGAACTCAGCACCTCTAAATTAAATTGTCCTTTTTTATGGCCTATCCCGCCTATGAATGGGATGATTGTAAATCGTTCGATATCTTCTTTGGATTGTACACGGGTATTGAAGTACTCCAATAAAATGAAGATTGAAAAAGGAATGATAAGCCCAATAAGCAACGCGTTAATATAATTTTGGGATGTTTTGGGTGTGATGGCACCACCCGATTGCATCGGTGGGTTTACCGTTAACAAATCAGAGACATTGGCTGCTTTTGATATCTCTGCCTCCGCCTTTTTTTGCATTAGATACACATATAGATTCTCTAGCAACGAATAATTGCGTTGAATGGAAATAAATTGTCGCTGCGCTAATGGTAGGTAACCGATTTGCTTTTCCGCATCGGTGATCTGCTTTTCTAAAAAATCTGATTTTATTTTATCGGTAGATCGCAAGCTGGATATAGCTTCAACCACTTCAAGTTTCAATTCGGTAAGTCGCGCTATTTTTGAAGCCAGAAAAGGGTTAGCTGCTTTTTCCTTATTCTGAAAGAGCTTAATCTCCAATTGCAGATCTATTGCTTTGGTAATTAGGTTGGTAAGAATACCATCTGAAATACCCAGGGAGGAAGGAAGTATAATTTGATCCAGTTCATTTCCCTCTTTTAGGTAACGATCTAAGTATGCATAATAATTACTTTTTATTTGCAGCTCCATTTTCTGTGCGTCCAGCGCTTCCACTTTCGCGTACATTCGCTGCGCATCAAAACCCAAATCGCCCGCAGTTCGATTGGATTTTTTAAACATCTCCAGTTTTCTTTCAAACAACTTTAACGAGTCTGATATGTCAATCAGCTGATTTTTAATAAACGCCACGGTGCGCTCGGCCGTAAGATTTTTTTTCTCCAGATCATATTGCTGATAGTTCTCGATAAGGCTGTTGATGAAATCTATTTCTTTGGCAGGGGTAGCACCTACTATTGACAAGTTCATCACACCAGCACCTTTTTCGGCCCATTTTACGTTGATTTTACTTACATATTCTGCAGTAACTTGCAAAGAGGTCTTAAGTATCAAAAGGTATTCTTCATTTACATATTCCGAAACGGATTCTCCGGCCAATTTTTCAATTATTAATTCATGTTTATCGAAAACAAACTTTTGGTCGAATTGAAAAGTTTCAGGTTTCGCATCTGATTCCTTTACCTTAATAGAGAAGCGGTTTTGATCAATTATTCTTATGTAGTAGTCACTCCCCGTTTTACCGATTACTTTCAGGTGCCTAACAATGATGGGA
>Ga0209181_10002123_pt1 | contig 32889 bp, 30 predicted proteins | sample MAT05_FD_187208 | JGI IMG/M metagenome (GOLD analysis project Ga0209181, IMG submission 187208) | Freshwater microbial communities from Lake Fryxell liftoff mats and glacier meltwater in Antarctica - MAT-05 (SPAdes) (version 2) | ecosystem: Environmental > Aquatic > Freshwater > Ice > Liftoff... | reverse complement strand
TCGAAATTGGGTCGCGAACGCGACCGAGCGGCGTCGGGGGCGGATCTGGATGTGGCCACGCTGGCCCAGTTGCTTTTCCGATGGGCGAGGACCCAATCCGAGGTGCGTCTTCTGCCTGCCGTGGAGCGGGAACTGGTGATCGAGGCATTGAAGGAGACCCATGGGAACCAGGTGCAGGCAGCGCGGCTGCTGGGCATTACCCGGGCCACTCTGCGCAAGCGGATCGACAAGTTTGGCATCCGACGCGAGTTGTCGGTCTCCTGAATCCCGCTCAAGCCGTGAATCTGCGAACGTTACTGATCATTGTGGGCGTCACAGCCGGGGCGCTGGGGCTCGGGTTTGTGGGGGTGGTGGTGATGGGAAAAGTGGCCCAATCGATGCGGGCCGCGGTGACGAATGAGGCGGCCCGCCAGCAGTTTGTCGCCAAATGGCGACCGCCCCGGGAACTGGCGTTGGATCGGTTGCTGCCGGATCGCCTGGGGGAATTGGCCGCGACCTCCCGGGTCGAGATTCCGCGCTGGACCAACGTCGGCGTGGAACTGGCGGCGGTGCGGGGTGTCTATACCGCACCTGCCGGGCTGACGGTGGAAGTCATCGCAGCCAAGACCCGGCCGGAAACCGAGGCCGCCGATCGCGAGACGGTCGCTGCGAGCCTCAAGGCGAGGCTCGAGCACCAGAGCGGAACGAAGACCATTCTACGGGTGAACGATCGGCTGCAGATATCCGTGAAGAATCCGCCCGAAGAGTTGGATCTTTGGGCGCTGCCCGGGTGGTTGATTCTCTTCCGGTCCGATCGCGAAATCCCCCTACCGTTCACACGATCGTATTTGCAGGCGATCGCTGAGCCGGGAGGGGGTTAATGGATTGGGTTGGGACCGATCCCGATCAGGCGCCCATGCCGTCTTCGAAGGAACCGCCAGCGACGGGGAAGCAGAGGTTGTCGCGGACGTAGGCGATTCCGTTGGCGCTGGTGGCGTCGAGATCGCGGTGGGCGCTTTCCGCTTCGACCACGAGGGGGGCGGTTTTGGTGCCCATGATTTGGCAGTAGCGCTTGGGATAGCCGGCCAGGATGAGCATCTCGGCGTAGCGGGGCATGTTGAGGTCGCCGCTGGCGAGATCGGTGAACTGCATGCCGCGCTTGGGCCAATCGGGCTGCATGGCGCGGACGGGGAATCCCGGGCGGACGGTGTGGTTCTTCACGTGAGCCGCGTAGATGCGGGAGGCGACGGAAAGGAAGCGGGTTTCGGAGGACTCACCTTCCCAGCAATGAGAGGGATCGGCGTTGACCCCGAGGCAGGCATCGCCGTCGCAGATTTGGACGAGGAGATGGAAGTCATCCGCGCACATGGCGGCGGTGCCGGGATGGATTTCGTGGCAGAGCTTGATGCTGCGGTCGTTGGCGGCCTTGCGGAGTTTAGCGGTCTTCTTGACGAAACGTTCCTTGCCTTCCTCAAGCAGGTCATAACCGGGACCTTTCCAGAAGCCCCAGGGATAACCGGTGGCGACTTCCCAGCCAAAGGCGACGCCCCAGAACATGGGGAGGATCTTGATGTTCAGCTCGGCGGCGAGATCGAAAAGCTTGAGCAGGTAGCTCTCTGCCCATTTCTCGAGCTTTTCCGGGGAAAGAGCCTGCGCCTCCGGGGCGATGAACGGATGACCCGACTTGGTGCCGGTCCAGGCGCTGGTGTGGACCCAGAAGGGGCAGTGAGCGGAGATTCCATCCAGCGTCATGCCGCGCGATTCAAAAGTCTCCCGGATGGCCTTGGCCGACTGGAAGAGCTTGCCGCCTTGAAGCATGTAATTGCTGGGTTGAGCTCCAGCGGCGCCAGCGCGCTTCGCGTAGTCGAGGAAATCGGGAAGGCTTTTGGCGCCGTGCTGGGCGCCTTCGATCGAGGCATGATAACAGGGGTTGGCCATAGGTCGTCCTGGTTTGGAATACGCGTTCGCAGTCGGAGCCCCACCCATAAAGGAGCCTGTCCAGCCGGTGCAACGACGAAGTGATGGATTGTGGCGGGAGCCAGGAGGTAGCAACAGGGGGACAGGCAATTGGATCGGCAATTACAGAGGGACAGGCAATTGGATCGAGACGCCGGGAAGCCGTGGGCTCGACCCAGGTTCATGGAGCTGGAAGGGTCGGGTCATGAGGCCCAGCTCACCTCGGGAACTCGCAAGCTACATCGATCATACGTTGCTCCGGCCGGACGCGACGGCACGGGATGTCGAGCGGCTTTGTGCGGAGGCGATCCAGGCCGGGTTTGTCAGTGTGTGCGTGAACGGCTCACGGGTGGCCTACGCTCGCCGGTGCCTGGGAGGTGGCGGAACGCGGGTCGCGGCGGTGGTGGGATTCCCGTTGGGCGCGATGACAACCCGGATGAAGTGTCTGGAGGCGGAAGGGGCGTTGGTGGACGGGGCGGTGGAATTGGACGTGGTGATGGCCGTGGGTCAGCTCAAGGACGGGGCGCGGGACCACGTGAGGCGCGAGATTTCGGAGATCGTTCGAGTGGCGGGAACCGCCAAGGTCAAGGTGATCCTGGAGTGCTGCCTGCTGAGCCATGAGGAGAAGGTCCTGGCCTGCCAACTCGCGATGGACGCCGGGGCCGCGATGGTCAAGACGTCGACGGGATTGGGTTCCGGCGGCGCCACGTTGGATGACGTGCGTTTGCTCCGGGCGACGGTGTCGGCGCGGATGGGAGTCAAAGCATCCGGCGGTATACGGGATACGGCGACGGCGCTGGCGATGATTGAAGCCGGGGCCACCCGATTGGGGACCTCCTCCGGGCTGGCGTTGGTCCAGGGACTTTTGTCGGATGGATCCGACCTGGGTTAGGCGGCGAGTGATTGAGGTTGATTGGAATTCTCGACAGTTTCGCGAAGACGTTCGAGAGCGACCCCCCAGAAGGCTTTGAGGCGTTGGACGGCCTCGGGGCTGCCGAGCTTGGTGTGCTGGATCTGGACCAGGGTTTTCGACTCGGTCCTGGGCCAGAAGAAGACTTCCACGTGGCTGCGGCCATCGATCCAGGTGATGCGAAGGGTCTTGTACGGTGTGACCTTGCGAAGGTTCCAACCGGTGGTGTCGAGCCAGCTGGAGCGGATTTCGTCGTCGGTCCAAGCCGCGAAGAGGCGCATGACCCCGGCGTTGATGGTCTTGCCGGCGTTGGCGGCGAAGCCGTCGTCTTTCTGATGCTTTTCGCGAAGGCCGCGGGCCTGCTCGTAGGCCACGGTGATCATCTGTTGCCACCAGTCGCTTGTTTCGCGGCGGGCCACGATAGCGACGATCTGGGGGTGGGTCATTTCCCGGGCGCCTTCGGCGTCGAGGAATTCGTACCAATCGCCCCAACCGCGGCCGGTGCCTTTGCGGACCGCGGCATCGGTGATGCCAGCACCCGCAATTCGGTTAGGTTCCAGGGGAGGAGGTGTTGTGGGTCGGGAAGTTTTGGGAGTCTTCGATCTGCCGGCTCTTTTCATAACGTATCCGTCTTGTGAGAAAGCATACTGCTTGACTGATTAACCAACGAATTTGCCAGGGTTCAGGATCCCTCGGGGGTCGAGCGCCGTCTTGATCCGCGCGTGAAGTCCGCGGACTTCGGGTGAGACGGCCAGTTTCCACCAGGGCTTCTTGGCGAGTCCGACGCCGTGTTCCCCGGTGATGACGCCGTTCAGTGCCAGAACACCTTGGAAAAGTTCATCCAGGGCGGCATCCCGTCGGGCTTCATGCCCGGGCGACGTTTCGTCGACCATGATATTGACGTGGATGTTGCCGTCGCCGGCGTGGCCGAAACAGGCCACCGGAAGGCGGTGACGCTTCTGAATACGGGCGCCCAGCCGGAACAGTGCTTCCAGTTGGCCGCGCGGCACCACCACGTCCTCGTTCATCTTGGTGAGGCCCGTGTCCCGCAGGGCGTAAGAGAATTCGCGCCGAAGCTTCCAGAGCTTTTCCGTCGCCTCGGGGCCAAGGGCGCGCTGGACGAACCGGGGGTGGGCGGCGTCGAGGATCTTGCCCAGGTCCTTGAGTTCGCTCCGAACGGAGCGTTGGTGGCCGTCGAGTTCAACGATGATGACGGCGCCGCAGCCGGCGAGGCGGTCGTCACCGGTCCGTTTGCGGGCGGCGGCGAGGGTGAAGCGGTCGGCGATCTCGAGGGCGCAGGGCAGGAAGCCGGCGGCAAAGATCTCCCGCAGCACGCGGGCGGCGTCGCGCATCGAGGTCAGTCCGGCGACCACGGCGGCGCGCCACGGCGGGCGTGGCAGAAGTTTAAGGGTGGCTTCGGTTATGACTCCAAGCAGTCCTTCGCTGCCCACGAAAAGGCGGGCCAGATCAAAGCCGGTCTTGTTCTTGTGCGTGCGACTTCCGAGCCGGGTGATGGTGCCATCAGCAAGCACCACTTCGAGGCCGAGCACGTAGTCCCGGGTGACACCGTACTTGAGGCAGCGGGGGCCGCCGGCATTGGTCGCGATATTGCCTCCGATGCTGCAATCCGCGCGGCTGGCCGGGTCGGGCGGATAAAAGAGCCCGAGTTTATCCGTGGCCTCCTGAAGGGCCAGGGTGCGGACCCCGGGCTGTACTACGGCGACAAAGTCCGCCGCATTGACCTCCCTGATCTGATTCAGGGGATCGAGGGCGAGGGCAATGCCTCCCTGCAGAGGAACACAACCGCCCACGTATCCATGGCCGGCACCGCGCGGGGTGACCGGGATGCTATGGCGGTTCGCAAAACGCAGGATCTTCGAGACTTCAAAGGTGTTCCTCGGGAATGCCACCGCTTCGGGCAGATGAGAGGCGAACCACTTGTCGCCGGCATGGGCCTTCAGCGTGGCTTCGTCGCGACGAAGCCCGTCCTTGCCCAACTCAGAAGCCAACCGGCACAACACCCGTTCCGGCACACCCTTCATCACTCAGCCTTTTCGCTCGCGTCTAGAATCGCTCGTGCGTCCTGGGCCTGAGCGGACGGCACCTTGATTTGGATGCCGCCTGAAGCGAGTGAAAACCCTTCGATGCTCATGGGATCGAATTCAGGATCGACCTGGGGGTTGAGCCCGGCCGCTTCGAGACGGGAGCGAATAAGTTGCGCTTCCGCCACATTGAGTGTTTCAAACACACTTTCTAATTCCACGGGGTCAGGCTGGGCCAGTCGCGAGCGGGAATCAATGAACATTACGGGGATGGGAGGGATGAAGGGAGGGGTTTGTGCCGACTTCGGGATTGCGTGGCGGACGCGGGAAGCCCGACCGTTCGGCGTACATCGCCCGAGTGGAGCGCGTCTGGATGGGACCAACGTCCAGGGAGCGCCGGTGTGGTTTGGGGTACTGCCGCTGCGCCCTTTGCTCGAGTATGCGGAGCCTCCGACCTGGAAGCACCAGATGGCGGAGACGATGCCGCCGGTGGTGCGTGGCGCCATGAAGCGGGCGGGCATGATGCCCAATCCCCCTGGCGTCCGGATGGTCCCCGCATTGGAAATCCTGGCGAAACTGGGGGCGAAGCTGACCGCTACCAACGCGATGGGGCAGAATGCGCTCCATGTGCTGGCGGCCTGGAGTGAAGCGGGGCGGGCGTGGGGCGGCATGATGGTGTTGGGGCCCGAAGGCATTTCTTCGGGCAGGCCGACACAGACAGGGGATACTCCTGCGAAGGAGCGGCTCGCGACGTTGCAGGCGGCCGGGCTTCTCCTGGAGTCGAGAGATCGCGATGGGAACACCTCATGGTTGCTCACCTGGCGAAGCATGGATTTGGACCTGGCCACACTTCTGGCCAAGGCCGGAGCGAATGTTCGGGCCACGAACGCGGCCGGGATGAACGCGCTGCATCTGATCTGCCTTCCACCGGAAGGCGCCGTGACGGGGCAACCTGGTGTCCTGCCTGGGCAACCGCGTTTCGTGGGGCCGTTGGTTCCGCACCTGGTGAAACAAGGTGTGGATCCGCGCGGGCGCGATCTCCAAGGGGCCACGCCGCTCCACTATGCCATCGGTCCGCACAACCCCCAGTTTGTCGCGGTCGAATTGGTGGAAGCGGGTGCGGATCCCGGGACGAAGGACAACGCGGGGGTCTCGCCGATCGAAATCGCCCGGGAGGCGAACCGGATGGACCTCCTGGCCTTCCTTCTCGATCCCTTGGGGGCGAACCCCTTTCGGCAACCCCTGCCGCAGACCCTCTCCGAATGATCGCAATGCGAAATCTGGCCTTGTTCCGTTGGATCTTGGTGGGGATGACCGGCATGGGGTGTGGCGCGATGGCCGAGGATGGGCATGGGCCCAGAACTCCGGAGCAGGAGCGTGGGACCTTTGCGGTGGACTCGGGGTTGACGGTCGACTGGGTGGCCGCCGAGCCCCTGGTGCGATCGCCGTCGGCGATCGCCTGGGATGAGCATGGGGTGCTGCACGTGGCGGAAAACCCAGGGTACCCGGTGGGGCCAGCTCCCGGAAAGGCACCGGAGGGCGCCCTGGTGCGTCTTACGGACCGGGACGGTGATGGTCGTGCGGACGAACGGGTGGTGCTGGCGGAGGGGTTGACGTTTCCGAACGGCTTGATGCCCTGGCGAGGCGGTTGGCTGGTGACGGATGCTCCCAATCTCCTCTGGCTGGCGGATACGAATTCGGACGGGCGTGCGGATGTTCAGGAGGTGTGGTTCACCGGGTTTGCGACCAACCAAACGACCCAATTGCGCGCGTGCTATCCCACCCTGGGCCCGGACGGTTGGATCTATGTGGCCCGGGGTTTGAGCAGCGGGATCGTGACGTCGCCCAAGTGGACGAACCTGCCGGCGGTGGACCTGAAGGGCGGGGATTTTCGGTTTCGACCGGACGGGACGCGGGCTGAAGCGATTGGCGGCAACACGCAATTTGGGATGGTGCTCGACGACGTGGGGCGGCGTTTTCTGGTGTCGAATCGAAATCCGCTGATGCAGGCCGTGGTGATGCCGAAGTGGTGGTCGCGGCACCCGGCGCTTCCGTTTTCCGACCTGATCCAGGATGTGTCGCCGACCGGGTATGAGGCGAAGGTCTTTCCGCGGAGCACCGATTCGACGACGGCCGGGTACATGCCGGAGTTCATGGCGGCGCCTCATGCGGGGACGTTCACGGCGGCCTGTGGGATTCATCAGCATTTTGGGTTCGGTTTGCCGACAGACTACCAGGGTGACTGGTTCGTCTGCGAACCGGCCCAGAACCTGGTCCAACGGCAGCGGGCGGAGGCGACGGGACCGACGTTTCGCAGTCGGCGGATTCCAGAGGACCGTGATTTCTTGACCTCGACGGACGGTTGGTTCCGGCCGGTGTTTGCGGCGACGGGTCCGGATGGTGCGCTGTATCTGGCGGATCTGTATCGGAAGGTCATTGATCATCCCGACTACCTGCCGGCAGAGGTGCGGGGGCGGTTGGATTTTGGCGCGGGCAAGGAATTGGGCCGGATTTGGCGGGTGCGAGCGGGGGAGGGGGACCGGCCGGTGACGAACCTGGGGGCGGCCAGGGTTTCGGTGCTGGTGCAGGCATTGAGTGCGACCCATGGCTGGGTGCGATCGACGGCGCATCGGCTGCTCTTGGAGCGGGGCTCGACCGACGTCCTACCGGTGTTGATGGAGTCGCTGGAGCGCGAATGGGCCTTGGGGGAGGCGAAGGGGGTCGGGACAAATTCGTTTCGTCGGGCGGTGGATCCTGCGACGGGCCCGCATTGGGGGCGGGCACGAGCCCTGGCGTTGCTGGCGTCGTGGATCGAGCCGGCGGGTGTGGACCGGCGGCATCGACCGGAAGTGTTGAACCGTTATTCCCAGTGTTGGTTGCGGAGCACGTTCGATGAATCGGCGTCGGTTCGCGAGGTGGCCTGGCGGATTGCGCAGGCGAGGGAACCGGACCCCAAACATGCGCTGCCCGATGTGGGGTATGAGGTGGTGGAGTGGTGGTCGGAGGATCCCTCGCCGGCGGTTCGGTTTCATTTTGCGCTGCAATGTGGGAACCAGGACGACTGGTCGCCGGTGATGCCGGCCCTGGTAAGGATCGCACGCCGGGACGCGGGGGATCGTTGGACACGGGCGGCCGTCCTGAGCGGGTTGCGCGGGCGCGAGGCGGAGTTCCTTCGGAGGCTGCTGGAGGCGCCCATTCCGGATACCCCTGAAATGGCGGCGCTGTTCGCGGATCTTGGGTGGCTTTGCGCGGGTGCCGGATCGGCGGGCACCGATCAGCTCTTGCTGGGGCGGGCCATGGACCCGAAAGACTCGGGAACGGAGTGGGCGATGTCGGCGGTGGCGCGGTTCGCGGAGAGTTTGAGGGCCCGGGGTCGGGGAGGGTTGGAGGCGTTGCTCCGACAGTGGGATGCCGCGGATGCGGGAGGGCGTCCATGGGTTCAGGGCTGGGAGCGGTTCTCCGAGGGGGTGATGTCGACGGCTGGGGATAGTGGAATTGGGGGGGAGCGCCGGACGGCGGCGATCCGGTTTCTTGGAGAACTGGGTTTTGCGCGGGCTCGGCTGGTGTTGGACAAGGCGTTGGGCCGGGGTGAGCCGGAGGCGGTGCAACTCGCGGCGGTTCGGACCCTGGGCCGTTTTGATGCACTGGAAGCGGGGCGGATGTTGGTGGATTCGCCCGACCGGGAGGCTTGGGCGCAGTCGGTGAGGAGCCTGGCGATCGCTGCGGCGGGGGAGCGTGCGGCGTTGGTGCCGGCTCTCTTGGACGCACTCGAGCGTGGGGCCTTGCCGCTGTGGGTGGTGGAACCTCAGCGTCGTCGGACGTTGCAAGCGCACGGAGACGCCTCGATTCGGGAACGGTCGCGGAAACTGTTCGCGACCGCGGGCGGCGAGGATCGGCGCCGGGTATTTGAGGAATTGAAGTCGGTGCTCGCGCTTCCGGCGGACGGGGTTCGTGGGCGTGAAATGTTCTTGAAGGCGTGTGCTTCCTGTCACCGGTATGGCGCGGATGGCGTCACCGTGGGGCCGGATTTGTCAGGGGTGCGCCATCAGCCGGCGGAAGCGTTGCTGTTGCACATCGTGGTGCCGGACGCCGAGATCTACCCGGGCTACCAAGCCTGCGAGGTGGAGACGGCCGAGGGCCGCAGCCTGACCGGGCTGCTGGTTTCCGAGAGTGCTGACGCGGTGGTGCTGCGGAAGGCAGGGGGCGATTTGGAGACGTTGCCGAGGACGGTGGTGCGCTCGCTGGTGCTAAGCCGGGTCTCGCTCATGCCGCAGGAGCTGGAGAAGACGATGTCGCCGCAGGAGCTGGGGGATTTGATCGGGTTCTTGAAGGGGCGGTAAAGGGGGTGGGGCGGATGAGATTCCTGGGGCACACGAGTCCCATGGTTTTTGTTCCTTTCGTTGTCTTCACAATCGCGCTCGCCTTCAGGAGCCGGCCCCGGTAGACCGGCGATGCTTCACTGGATCGAATACCGACCGGAAGGCGAACTATGGATCAAGCGACTTCTGGTATGGATGGACGCGGGCGGCGGGCCTTTACGTTGATCGAATTGCTGGTGGTGATTGCGATCATTGCCATCCTGGCGAGTCTGCTCCTGCCGGCATTGGCGTCGGCGAAGGAGAAGGCGAGCCGCACAGCGTGCATCAACAACAACAAGCAGTTGTCCCTCGCGATGGCGATGTATGCGGACGACAACACGGACACAATGCCGTGGCCGAATTGGGCGAACGATTACGGGCCGGGCTGGCTCTACCAACCTATCGGAGGGCGTGCGCCTGATCCGGGGAAATCGAATGAGATGCAGTACGTCGATGCCGGGCTCTACTGGCCGTATCTTCGGGAGCGAAAGTCGTACATTTGTCCGCTGGACCGTACCAATCACATTTCCTGGGTGAAACGGACGCCCAAGCTCTCGAGCTACATCATGAATGGGGCGGTGTGCGCGTTTGGGAGGTACACGGCGGGCAAGACGTACAAGTTGAGCGCGTTCAACCCGACCGCGTATGCGATGTGGGAGCCTGAGATCCGGAACTTCGGGGCTGCGTGGGGTTCCAATCCGGGATTCGATGCGAGTCAGTATCCCAGCCCGGAGGAGGGCATTGGCCGGCGCCACAAGAAGGGCGCCGTGGTGATGGGGTTCAGTGGGCACGTGCACTTCATCAAGTTCGAGGCCTTTCAACTGGAGCAGCGGTCGAGTCGGCCGGGGTTGCTTTGGTGCGTGCCGGACAGCAAGACGGGCGAGTGAGGAGGGGTTGGTGGGAATTAGGGGAGCTATGGGACCAATGGGACCAATGGGACCTATTTTTTCAGGGCGGTCTCACGTTCCAGCAAGGTGGGGTGCGAGTAGTAGAAGCCGCTGTAGAGCGGGTGCGGGGTGAGGTTGGAAAGGTTCTTCTCGTACAACCGGCGTAGGGCGGCCACCAAGGCTTCCGGGGAGCCCATTGCCTCGGCCGCGAAGGCGTCCGCTTGGTATTCGAAACGGCGGGAGAGCACATGGCTCAAGGGTGTGAACCAGAACGTTGCCGCATCCGCCAGGAGCGCGAACAGGAGGAGAGCCACGGGAACGGTGGGTAATTCGAAACCGAAGGCCTGGAAGAACCACACCTGTTGGGCCAGCCATCCGACGGCCGCGAATCCGATCAGGGTCATCACCGCCGACCACCCGAACAGTTTGGGAATATGGCGAAGTCGGAAATGCCCGATCTCATGGGCCAGGACGGCTTCGAGCTCCACTTCGCCCATCTGGGAGATCAAGGTGTCGAACAGCACGATTTTCCGGAAGCCGCCGAGTCCGGTGAAGAACGCATTGGCGTGTCGAGAGCGTTTGCTGCCGTCCATCACCTCGATACTCCGGGCACGAAACCGGGTCCGACTGGCGAGGTTCATGAGTCGCTCCTTGAGAGTGCCGTCGGGGAGGGGGGTGAACTTGTTGAAGCGGGGAAGGATCAGCACGGGGGCCAGGATGAGCATCAAGCCCTGGAATCCCAGGAACGTCGCCCAGCCCCACAACCACCAGGAATTGCCGGTCCACTTCACCCACTGAAGCAGGAGCGCGAGCAGGGGGATTCCAAGGATCGCGGCCAGGATCAGGGATTTCACGCGATCGAGACACCACGTCGACAGCGTGGTGGTGTTGAATCCAAAGCGTTCTTCCAGCCGGAACTGGGACCACCATTCGAGGGGCAGGTTGGGGAGAGCCAAGGCAACGCCGATCAGGAACAACCCCGTCGCAGAGGCCCACGATCCGGTGCCTGCGGCGTGGGTCCAGGCCGACCAGCCTTGGGGCAGGAAACCTGAGAAGAGGACGGCGAGGGTAACCAGGGTGCCCCAGACCAGTTCGACCCTTCCAAAGCGGCTCTTGGCGAGCGTGTAGTCGACGGTCTTTCGGTAGGTCTCCGGATCGACGGTGTTGCGGAACGCGCTGGGCACCTCGTTCGCGTGGGCGAGCACGTGGTGATGATTGAGCCAATCGAGCCACGCCTGCGCGAGGGTGCGGAGGGCGATCAGGACGAGAGCGAGGGAAGCGAACCAGTGCATGAGGATCAGGGGGGCGATGGGTGGTGGCCTTATTTGGGGAGGAACAGGAGTCGGAGACCGACAAGGACGAGAAAGCCACCGAACAGCCGTTGAAGCTCGGGTGAGCCGAGCTTGGTCGTCAGCCAAGGGCCGATGAGACCGCCCAGGATGGCGGTGGGGGCGAGGGTGGCGGCAAGGGTCCAGTCGACCTGTCGCAACTGGTGGTGTTTGAACACCCCGGTGATGGCGGTGGGGATGATGACGGCGAGCGAGGTGCCGACAGCGATCTTCATGTCGGCTTTGAGAATGAAAGTCATGCCGGGGACCATGATAATGCCGCCACCGACGCCGAAGAGGCCGCTGGCCACGCCGCCCACCATGCCAATCAACGCTGCGTAGAAGTACCGCATCCGCGGTTTATCCGGCCCGATGCCGGTGGCGTGCAACCGCTTTTCGTGGTGTTGACGCTGGCCTGGCCGTGGCGCCACGCTGCGCTGCGATCGTGCCGGACGTTCCTCACCCGCATCGGGATAGCTTCCTGGCCTCGTTCACAAAGGAACGAGTCTGGGGCCAGGCTCTTTTTCGGCGTCGACCGGACGGGGCAGCGGGTTTCGAGGTGTGTCACGTGGTGGATCGATCGACCCCGACGGATCAGCTTCGTCGAGTCCCGTTGAACGAGTTGCGCTGTGTGGCGCAGTCGACGCCGGAAGGTAAGTATCGGCCGTTGAAGGGGGCTCCGAACTTGACGTCCGGCTGGAGTTGCGTGATTTGGGACGACGCGGAACTGGCGGAGGCGGTGCACCATCTCTATCCGGGATCGATGGCGGATGCCTGGGAGGCGTCGAAGCCGGGGTTTGTGGCGGTGGATTTCGCGGTGGTGGCTGAGCGACAACTTGGCCGGTCGAAGATCCTTTCCCGGTTGAGCGGGCCGTCGTTGGGGGCGGTGGTGGAGGCCGGGTGCGGCGTAGGTGCCTGTCTGAAGCGGCGTTTGTGGACCGGGGCCGGGGTGGGTACGGACGAGATGGGTGCGAAGAGCGCAATTCCCTGTCTGGAGCCCTGCCCATTCTTTCTGGGTTTTGCCCGGACTTGCGCGGAGATCGAACAAGAGTCCACTCTGGCCGTCGAATTCGCGCCTGACGACCTCGCGACCCTAGCGGCGGCACTCCGGCACGCACTCGAACACCCGCCTAGGGGGCTGCGCGAAGGCGAACTTGCCGCGCCGTTGCATCCATGGAGGGTTTCGCGCGTGTTGGCCCGCTACTCGGCCCTGGGGTCAGCCGTCGCACCTCCATCCCGAATGTCCGATGAATAACCGTCTTACCCACCGCGTGGCTCGATCCCAAACTCTCCTTGGTTCCGCAAGCGTGATCCGCCCTGCGGCTCTGGCCGCCGTGTTGGCGGCTGTCAGCCTCCTGGTCGCGGGTTGCGGCGATTCCGGCACCCAAGACGCCGCGACGCCGTCCGCTGCCAAGCCCTCCGCGGCGACGACCGCTCCGATTGACTCCGGCAAGGCAGCCCAGCCGTTCGTGATGCCGAACGCGGCGACTCCGTCGACGCCGGAGCCGTTGACGCCGGCGGACGAAGCCTGGGCAGGCTTGGAGAAAGCCTTCCGAACTCCGCCCCAACCCCCGGAAGCGTGGTCGACCAAGGAGCCGACCAAGGACGAAGTGGCCGAGTTCCAGAAGTCGCGCGGGGCGGCAGCCGAGAAGGTGGCCGACGTGGCGCGCGAATTTTACATCCAGTTCGGTTCGGACCCGCGCGCGGCGGACGCCCGCATGCAGGAATTTCAACTGCTGGATGCGGCGGTGAAGATGGGGCACACGAACGCCCTGGAGAAGCTGGCAAAGGTCGAGAAGGAGCGGTTGTCGGATCCGACGGCTAGCGAGGACGAGCGCGTCGGCCTGCGCATCATGGCGGCGCAGCGGGAGGCCGAGCGGCTGATTCCAACGGAAGGCGAAGAGAAGGCGAAGGCGTCGATGGTGGAGGCGGTGCGTCAGTTGATCACCGAGTTCCCGAAGCGCGAGGAACCCTATCAAGTGCTGCTCAGCCTGGTGGCGGACGGCCCGGCGGATCAGGCCCGTGCGGCGGCCCAATCGATGGTGAGCACCAATGTTCCGGACTCCGCGCGGGAAGCGGCTCAAGGTCTGTTGGACCGGTTGGATCGGATCGACAAGCCGGTGAACATCCAGTTCACCAGCCTGGACGGGCAGAAGATCGATCTCACCGCGATGCAGGGCAAAGTCGTGCTGGTCGATTTCTGGGCGACCTGGTGTGGTCCGTGCATCGCCGAACTGCCGAACGTGAAGGCGGCGTATGAGAAACTGCATCCCAAGGGATTCGAGATCGTCGGAATCAGTTTCGACCAGAAGAAGGAGGCTTTGGAGTCCTTCATCGCCAAAGAGAAGATGACCTGGCCGCAGTACTTCGATGGCAAGGGGTGGGAGAACGAGTTGGGCCAGAAGTTTGGCATCACCTCCATTCCTGCGATGTGGTTGATCGACAAAAAGGGCAACCTTCGGGACCTGTCGGCGCGCGACGGTCTGGTGGAGAAGGTCGAGAAACTGCTGGCTGAACCCGACGTCACCGCGGCGAAGTAAGCGAGAATCTGAAACGGCTTCCGGGCTGGCCGGCGGCCTCGCCTACGACGTGGGTTTTGGGGTCGTCGTTCTGAATCTGATTCTGCCGGTGCTTGGCGAGGGCAACCACCAGTCGCCCCCCCATGAACAGGCCGGCGGCGAGAAGCAGGGCGCCTGAGATATGGGCGGTTCGGAGAAGGACCTTGGGTGAAAATCGCCCGTGTCCGAGCGAGACGGCGTAGCCGAGCTTGGTGAACCAAGTCATGGAGCCCATGCCGATTCCGGTAATCACGGAGATTTTGGCTTGCCAGGTATGTTCCACCCATTCGTGGGCGACGCAGGCGGCGGCGAAGGCGATCCAGAAGAGGAGGGTGGCGGGGTTGCCGAGTACGCGGACGAAGCCGGTCATGAAGGCGGTGTGGGGGTTGAGCCGTTGTTCCACGATTGCGACGGCGTGGGACGTGGGCGGCATTTCCCGGGTTTTCAGGTAACGAATCCCAATCGCGGTCACGACGACGAAACTGACCAGCTCCATGATCGCGCGGATCATGGGGGAAGTGAACAACTGGGCGAAGCCGGCGAAGGCGATGCTGGAGTAGATAATTTCCATCGTGACCGCGCCCAGGCCGATGAAGAAGGCGTACCTGAACCCACGATGGGCACCCTCGTTGATGATGGAGATATTGACGGGGCCGACCGGGATGCAGGCGAGGTATCCTGCCAGGAAGCCTGCCATCCAGGGGACCAACGCCGCGCCGAGGTCGCTCATGATGCGGAGCGGCCGCCCCCGGTGCCGGTACCGGCGTCGTTCATGCCGGGTGTCTCGTCCTCGTCGTCTTCGTCCTCATATTCCAATCCTTTGCGCATGCGGCGTGAAATATGGGGTCGGATGAAGCCATAGAGCAAATAGGCGGTGAAGAAGAGGGGAAGGACGACGGGGAGGACGCGTTTCCAGAGGATGAGGAAGACGCCGACGAGGCCGATGATGAGGACCGCTTTGATGAAGGGGGTGTTGGTGCGCCAGTTGATGTTCTTGAAGGCGGGATACCGCACCCGGCTCACCATCATGAAGGACAGCAAGACCAGAATGACCGGGAGCATGTAGCGCCACCAACCCTGGGCGAAGTCCTTCTCTTCGAGCCACAGGATGAACAGGGTGAGGGAGGCGACCACGGCGGCAGCGGCGGGAATGGGAAACCCGATGAACTCCTTGGACCCCCCGGTGGGGGCATAGGTCGCCATCACGTTGAAGCGTGCGAGGCGAAACGCGCCGCACAACAGGTAGATCGACGCGATGAACCAGCCGAACTCCGGATGGTTGATGAAGACGTCGGCAAGCACGATGCGATGGACAAGGAACGCCGGCGCGACGCCAAACGACACGACGTCGGCGAGCGAATCGAATTCCTGCCCGAACGGGCTCTCGAAGCCGCCCATGCGCGCCACGCGTCCATCCAGCAAATCGAAAACGCAGGCCAGAAGGATGAAGAAGAGCGCCTGCCGGATCACCCCTTCGAAGCCGGGCGCGCCCAGGTCCGCCTCCACAATGCGGGTGAGGGCGAGGAAGCCGCAGAAAAGATTGCCGGCGGTCAGGAGGTTCGGCAGCAGGTAGATTTTGAGCCTGCTGTCTTCCTCCGTAAGTCGGTTCGTTGGATCGACGGACGCCATGGGGGCTCTACCGTTAACTGAGGCGTCACGCTAACCCGGCGCTCCGCAAAGGTCTTGTGCGAAATGCACCCCATTTTTTCGGTTTGTCGACGCGGGCTTCTCGTTCCCACCATGGCCTCCACACGGAACCGTGAAGAATATCGTCTACTTCGATCTCGAAACGCAGAAGTCCGCCGAAGAGGTCGGTGGCTGGCACCGGATCCGTGACATGCGGATGAGTGTCGGTGTCACCTACAGCACCGCCCGGGGAGGCTACCGGATCTATCCCGAAAAGGAGGTGGACCAGCTTATCGAGGAACTTCGCCGGGCGGATCTGGTCGTCGGCTTCAACCAGCAGCGCTTCGATTACGAGGTTCTCCATGGCTACACCGTTCTGGACATGTCCCAAGTGCCAACTCTCGACCTGCTGGTGGACCTTCAGAAGATCCTGAACCACCGGTTGACTCTTGATGCGGTCGCGTCCGCCACTCTGGGCACCGAGAAAACCGCCGATGGGTTGCAGGCCCTGAAATGGTTCAAGGAAGGCCGGATGATGGAGATCGCTGAGTACTGCTGCTACGACGTGAAGATCACCAAGATGGTCCACGAATTCGGGCGCGACCGGCGACAGGTCTTCTACGCGTCGCGCACTGGCCAGATGTTGAGCGTACCGGTCCAGTGGTAAACGCCGTGCCTCCATCGCTGTCGAGGCGTGGGAAGGCTTCACCGGGGGCCGTGGCGGAGAGTTCTGGTGAATTTCCCGCCACAAAAGCGCTCGCCCGGCAGGTCGTTCGCCCTACGATTGTTCCACCACCTCACGTCATCTCCTTTCATGAATCCGAACCCGTCCCGCCGTTCTTTCCTCCAAACCACTGCCGCCGGTCTGGCACTCGCCGCCAGTCCCAGCCTGAGGGCCGCCGGGGACAAGTCGACGTTCGCCTTCGTTGGCTGCGCCCACATTCACACGCCGGGGTTCGTCAATCTGCTCAAGGGCCGCCCGGACGTGACGGTGAAGTATGTCTGGGACCATCAGCTTCCCCGGGCTGAGAAGCGTGCGGCGGACCTGGGGGCGCAGGTCACGGAAAAGTTGGAGGTCATCTGGGGGGATCCGGACATCGAAGCCGTGGTCATCTGCTCGGAAACGGACCGCCACCCGGCATTGGTCCGGGCCGCGGCGCAGGCGGGCAAACACCTTTTTGTTGAGAAACCGCTTGGGATCACGGCCACCGAGAGCGTCGCGATGGCTAAGGCGATCGACGCCGCGAAGGTCCATTTCACGACTGGCTACTTCATGCGGACCGATCCAAAGCACCTGTTTCTCAAGCAACAGGTCGCGAACGGCGCCTTCGGCACGATCACCCGCGCGTCGGCCTGGAACTGCCATAGCGGCTCCCTGGGTGGCTGGTTTGACGAAAAGCCCAACGATCCGGCCAACTCCTGGCGATGGATGGCGGATGTCGAGCAGGCAGGCGTGGGTGGTTTTGGCGATCTCGGCACCCACTCCCTCGATATCCTGATGTGGACCCTGGGCAACATCGAATCGGTATCCGCGGACATCCGGGTGGTAACGAAGCGTTACGGCCCGAAAACCGACGAGGCCGGCCAATCGATGATCAAGTTCAAGGGCGGCGCGATGGGATCGCTCACGGCCGGATGGCTGGACCTCGCCAATCCGGTCACCTTCATGATCAGCGGCACGAAGGGATTCGCGTCGATCGCCGACGGCAAGTTGATGTTCAAGAGCGAACTGGTTCCTGGAGCGACGGGCAACAAGCCGTGGACCGCCTTGCCCGAGGCACCCCAGGCGCCCCTGCACCAATTCGTCAACGCCGTGCGGGGCAAGACGGGTCAACCGTTGGTGACGCCTACGGAGGCAGCCGCGCGGGTGACGGCGATGGAGGCAATGTACAAATCCGCCAAAGCTGGGAAGTGGATCAAGGTCGGTTGATCGGGTACCGGTCCAGCCAGCCTTTCAGAGCTCCGGCAAGATCGGCGGTGTCCGCACATGGCAGCACGGAGGCCGGGGGTTCGCAGAGGCCAAAGCCTCGGCCCCAGGCGTCGCCGTTCACCACACAGGCGTCGGTGGCGGCTTCGCGCGTCTGGCGCCACGCCGCAGCCAGGGCGTCGTCACGACTTCCATCGAGTTCGTACTTCCAGCCCACAATGCGCGCCGACGGGAACCATTCCCGGAGTTGGGGGAGAATCTTGGTGGCGGGTTCGAGTTCGACGATCAGCCGGCCGGAGCGGGAGGAAAGTTTGCGCGAAGGCAGCGGGGAGCCATCGGCGGTCCGGATGGAGGCGGGTTTGAAATCACACAACGCGGCGGCGTGGAAGATGGCATCCACCGGGAAGCTTTTGCTCCAGCCGTAGAGGAGACCGGCCAAATCGTCATTAGTGCCGAAGGCTACCAGTTCGACGGGAGTTTCCGGCAGCGGTGCGGTGGACATTTCGCCCCGAAACACGGTGACGCGATGCCCGGCGTAAGCGAAGGCATCGGCGAGCACGGCGCCGAGTCGGCCGGTGGAGGCGTTGGTGATCCTTCGCATGCCGTCGAGCGGTTCCCAGGCGGGGCCGCAGGTAATGAGGAGATTCATGGGAGAAGGGCTAGGTCCGATTCACCGTCTGGGTCGCCTGGCCGAGCGGCAGACCTTCGGCCTGCTGCTGCGGACCGACGACTCAGGGCGGGGTGCCTTGAAGCGCGGCGATGGTGGCTTCGAGAGAGGGAATGTCGGCGACGTTAAGGTTTTGGGCTTCCGGGGCGATGCGTTTCATGAAGCCGGTGAGAGCCTTGCCGGGCCCGAGTTCGATGAAGCGGGTGAAACCGTCGGCGACCAGCCGTCGAATTGAGGCTTCCCAACGGACGGAGGCGCAGACCTGTTGGACGAGTCGATCCCGGATGCTCGCGGGGGTGTCGTGGGGTTGGGCCGTAACGTTGGCGATGACCGGAACGGATGGAGGTTGAACGCTCATGCGGGCGAGTTCAGCGGCCAGCTTTGGCTGGGCGCTGGTCATGAGGCGGGAATGATACGCGCCGGCAACGGTCAGTTGCAGGGCGCGTTTGGCGCCCTGGGTTTTTGCCAGTTCGCAGGCCTTTTGGATGCGCTCGAGTTCCCCGGAAATCACCAACTGTCCGGGGCAATTGAGATTGGCGAGTTCGACTCCGGCCTCGTCGCACACGCGGCGGGTGGGTTCTTCGTCGAGGCCGATGATCGCGGCCATGCCGCCGCGCGTGGCGTCGCAGGCTTCCTGCATGAAACGCCCGCGAAGGCGGGTGATGCGCAATCCGTCCTCGAAGGACAAGGATCCAGCGGCGGCGAGGGCTGTGAATTCACCGAGGGAAAGTCCTGCGGTGGCATGCCAGTGAAGCGCCGGAAGGCGAGAGCGAAGCAGTTCGAAGGCCACCCAACTCACCAGATAGATGCCGGGCTGGGCATTCTCGGTCTTGGTCAGTTCGGTCTCGGGTCCCTCGAAGCAGACGCGGGCGAGGTCGTAGCCGAGGATTTGGTTGGCCTGTTGGAAGAGGGCCTGGGCAATGGGCTGTTGCTCGGCAAGATCGCGTCCCATGCCAACGACCTGGGCGCCCTGACCTGCGAAAAGCAGTGCGGTTTTGCTCATCGAAAGGCGGGAGTGAAGCGGGAAACGCCGGTTCGAACCACGGAAAAGACGGGGCAGGGTTTATGAAGAAGCAACGATTTCCAAAGAATGGACACGTGTTCGGACTATGAACCGATCAGCGAGGGGAGTCGCAAGCGGCCCTCATCCGGGCCTTATCCCGGGGGGAGAAGGAGAGATCGCCCAGCGGGTATCGTAGGGCAGGGCCAGGGGTTCGCTGGAATGGGATTCGACGGCTCGGACGGTTGGGCTCCACTCAAGGATTGCGGGTTATACGCGGCTCCCTCTCCCGTCGGGAGAGGGTTGGGGTGAGGGGCTCGGTGGAAACCCCGTGGCTCATCGCGCCGATGGTTCATGGAGAAGCCGTCAGGGAACCTTCAGCTCGGTCGCTGGCGCCCGGACCTGGAGGGCGGCTGGCTGGATACGCAGGGTGGCGGGCAGCCAGCCGACGAATTCGCCGTCCAACTGAAGCGGGACAGGAGTGTCGGAAGCGATTTTAAGCTCGAGAACACTCGCGCCGGCCAGATGGCGGTCGAGCGACCAGCGGCCCGTCAGATAGGCTCCCAGGCAGCGAATCAGGATGTCGGCAGTGATGGCTTTGACTCCGCGGACATGCAGGTGACCGGAGGCGAGGTCGCCGTCGGGAAAGACTGCGAGATCACCGGCGTACAGGTGTCCGTTGCCGACCAGGATGGCGCGTCCGGAGAATTCGACGCCGTTGATCTGGCATCGCGCGAGGTCGGGATGGCGGAGGAAGGCGCGGCACGCGGCGGAGACGTAAGCGAGCTTGCCGGTGTGCCGCTTGAGGTTCCAATCGACGAGCTGAACCGCTCGGGCGTCGAGGCCGGCACCGGCTACGATGACAAAGCGGGCGGTTTGGGTGGCGCCTTGGTTGTCCTGGAATTCGGCGATCCCGCAATCGATGCGGCGGAGGGAGCCGCCCTGGATGGCGGTCCAGGCGCGGTCGGGTTGGGTGGGGATACCCAGTTCGTGGGCGAAGACGTTGGCGGTGCCGAAAGGCAGAACGGAAAGGGCGGTGTGGTCGAAGCCATTTCGGGAGTCGGCGAGGCCGTTCAGGACTTCGAAGACGGTGCCATCGCCGCCCGCGGCGATGACGAGGTCATGGCCGGCGTCGGCGGCCTCGCGGGCAAGAAAGCGGGCGGAGCCGGGTCCGGTGGTGGGGCGGAGATCGGCGGCGGGGCCTATGGTGGAGAGGAACCGGGCGAACTGCCGGGCTTTTTCGCCGCGGGCCGCGGGGTTGAAGATGACGCACGCGCGCATGAGGCTTGGTCGGCGGCGAACTAGCGGGAGTGCCAGACGACCGCGAGGACGCCCCAGAGGAGCAGGCCCAGGACGACGCAGATGAAGATGATGCGATTGCGGGCGATGCGGCGTTCGTAACGGAGCGAACGCAGGCCCTGGATGCTCCCGGCGGCCAGGTAATTGACCAGTTTCTCGTTGGTGGGCGGCGGGTCGACGAACTGCCGCTTGAGCCGGCGCCACCCTTCCGACCAAAGGGGGCGCTTTAGTCCGAGTTCCACGGATTCGCGGCCCGGGGTTGGCGGTTGTCTGGACGATTCGAAGAGGCGTGCGGGCATCTCTTCGAATACGGGTTCATGGGATTGCGGGGATGAAGGCTTTGGCTTGGCAGCGGCGGGGCGCGGGGTGGATCCGGGTTTGGGCGCGGCGTTGGGCGCCGGTTTGAGACCCTGGTTCAGACGGGAGATTTCGGCCTCGAGTTCGGCGATGCGCCGGTTCAAGGACTGCGCCCGCTGGGCGAGGGGATCGGATTTTTTGCGGAAGAGGCCCATGCCACGGAGCGGGGGAATGCAGGTTCAGCGCCGGGAGAGGACGAGGGCCAGGGCGGTGCCGACAGCTAGGACGGCCAGGGCGACCGGCCAGGTGAGGGCCAGACCGAGGCGGGCGAGTTCGCTGGGGGATTTACCCTGGAACAGGGGCGCGGATTCCTCAGGGGAGCCCGATCCATCGAGACCGCCGGAGGCGTTGGGCTTGGCGGTGAGGACCGGCCATTTGACCTGCGCCGAGTTCCATTCCATACGGGCGCTCTCAAGGGTGGTGAGGCCGCGGGTGAGCTCGCTGTGATAGGCCTCGGCCGACCAGTTGCTTTCGTTGAGGGCGGAGACTTTGTCGAACGCGGTGCGGAGGTCGATCAGAGATCGGGACAACTGCTCGGCGTCGCGCCGGGCGGTTTGCTCGGCTTCATCGAGCAGCGCGATACCCCGGGTGAGATGGGTGAGCATTTCCTCGCGGCCCTGGTCGTACTCGATGCGGCGGCGGCGGGCTTCTTCGAGTTGGGCACGTTCGCGTTCGAGGTCTTCCTGGCGTCGTTTCAGCTCGATGAGAGCTTGTTGGGCGGCGGTGACCTGCTGGTTGATCTCGTCGCGGGATAAGGGACGGGCACCCGTCGCGCCGCCTGAAGTCGCCCCAGCGGCCGGCACGGTGCCGCTGGCTCGGCGCAACCGTTCGTAGTCGGGGTCGACGAAGTCCGAATGATCCAAATCTCCGCCCATGGGACGACCATGCTAGGAGGGGTGGGCGTGAAGTAAAGCGGCGGGTGAACTTCCTCGGTGAGTGTGGTAGTCTGGCCGCGGATGATGCGTCGACGCGTTCGATTGGAGGGGATGGCCTGGATCGCCTGGGGGGTGGCGTGTGGGGTGGCGTTGGCAGGAGGACCGCGGTGCTGGGGGATGGCGACCGCGGTGCAGGAATCGGTGGAATTTCGGTTCAGGGCGGGCGTCGGCGGCACACCGGCGCTGCGCACCGCCCCAGCCTCGGTTGGCACGGAGGCGGGAATCGTGACCTGGCGGGGTCAGCGACCCCGGGTCGATCGGTGGTTTGGAAGTCCAGACTCTCAAGTCCGAGTCGTTTCCGAAACGGGGATGCGGGAAGCCTGGATGACGGACCGGGTGGCGGTCCGTTCGGCGGCCGGCGGAAACCCGGTGACGGTTCGGGCGACCTGGGAGAGGCTAGGATTGCGATGGGCGCGCGAGGGCGCCGGAGGGATTCAGATTCTCCAGGCCCGGGATCCGTGGTCGGCGGCCCAAGCGGCGGCTGTTTTGTCCGAAATGCGGGGGGTGGAGGTGTCGGTTCCGGTGATGCGCCGCCGGCTGGCGCTGCATCGGTCGTATGCCTCGCGGCCGGACGATCCGTTCTTTCCGGATCAATGGCAGTTGGAGAACCGTGACTCGGCGGGTCAATCGGCGGGCCCGGATGTGCATGTGAGGTCGGCGTGGCCGGTGGCGGATGGGTTGGGGGTGACCGTGGCGATCTGCGACGATGGGTTTGAGGCGGACCATCCGGACCTGCGGTTGGCGGCGCGCGGGCCGCACTTTGATTTCGTGACGGGGAGCTCGAATGCGACCGTGTACGGTTCGCATGCCACCTGTGTTGCGGGATTGGTGGCGGCGACGGATGCCAATGGGCTGGGGGTGAGTGGCGTGGCGCCGAAGGCGGGGTTGGCGAGCTGGGTGATATTCGACGCGTTCGACATCACCGATGACGAAGCCTTGATGGACATGTTCCAGCACCAGATCCAGGAGGTGGCGGTGCAGAACCACAGTTGGGGCAACGCGAGTTCCCAGGTTTCCCAACCGACGGCGATGGAGGCTGCCGCCATCTCGAATGCGGTGGTGAATGGCCGTGGGGGGCGCGGGGTGGTGATGGTGCGCTCGGGCGGCAATGACCGGGATCTGGGCAGCAACGTGAATGACGACGCGTATGCCAGCGATCCGCGGGTGATTGCAGTGGCTGCGGTGAGAAAGGATGGAGGGGTGGCGCGCTACAGCAACCCGGGCGCCTGCCTCCTGGTCGGTGGGCCCAGCGGGGACGAGGAGGATTTCACCCTGCCCACCGAAGGCGTGGCGACGACCGACCGGGTGGGAACGCGTGGATACAACCGGCAGACCGGGGCCAATTCCCTGGCCGATTACGCGCTTCGGGCTACCGGCTTCTCAGGTACATCGGCCGCGGCCCCACAGATTTCGGGAGTGGTTGCACTGATCTTGTCGGCGAACCCACGCCTGGCGTTGCGCGACGTGCAGCAGGTGTTGATTCATTCGGCACGCCACCCGGACGCCGACACTCCCGATCCGGACCAACGCCGGAACGGTGCGGGGTATTGGGTGAATCACAATGGCGGTTTTGGGGTGCCGGATTCCGGCCGTGCCGTACGACTGGCGGAGACGTGGTCGCTCCGGCTGCCGTTGGTGACGGTGTCGGTGACCCAGGAGGGTTCCTTGACAGTGCCGGATGCGGGTTTGCGGTTGTGGCTACGTCAGGCGGGAGCTGCCGAACGGTCGATCGTCTGCCAATCCGCGCCGGGGCCGCATCCGGATGAGCCGACTGGGAGATGGCCGATGGTGCATGTGGGGCTGGCCGACGCACCGTTGACGCAGGATCTGACCGGGAAAGTCGCATTGATCCAACGAGGCGGGAACACGTTCCGCGAAAAGCTGACTTTCGCGGCCCGTGCGGGCGCGCGCTTCGCGGTGTTCTACAACAACACCGGTGGAACGACCCTCGACTCCCCGGGATTTACGGATTTCGTCGGGATCGTGGCTGGCTTCATTCCGCAGAACGACGGTCAGGCGCTGGCGGCGAAGCTCGAGGCGGGGGAGGTGGTGGAGGCGGAATTGAAGCTGGAGAGTGTTACGAAGTCTTTCGAGGTCATCCGGGCGATGGCTTGCGAACACGTGGGCCTGCGGGTGCGCAGCAACCACTCACGACGCGGCGATCTGCGCATCACCCTGGTGTCGCCCAGCGGAACGCGGAGTGTCCTGCAAAATCAAAACTTCGATACGGAGCCCGGACCGGTGGAATGGACGTATTGGTCGACGCAGCACTTCTACGAGCCGTCGGCTGGCACGTGGCGCGCCGAGTTCACCGACGAAGCCTCGTCCGTGGAGGGCGACATTCTCGGGGCGGAACTGATCGTATCGGGGGTTGGACTCGAAGACACGGATGCCGATGGATTGGATGACGGATGGGAACGCCGGTGGTTTGGGGCGCTCGACCGCGGGGCCCGGGATGACCTCGATCAGGATGGAAGTTCGAATGCGCGGGAGCAGGTTCTCGGTACGGATCCAACTCAAGCGGACGAGCCGTTTCGCATCAGCGTCGATCCCTTCGATGCGAAATCATTCCGACTGAGTTGGCCGGCAACGGAAGGATTCCGCTACGCGGTTCGGCGACGCAGCCTCCTGGATGGAAGTTCCCCGGTCGAAACGGTGATCCCGGGTCGTTTCCCCGAAATCGATTGGGTGGTGCCGTTCACGGATCAGCCGGGCTTCGTGTACCAGATCGAGCGCACTCTGGAATGAGTCAGGGCTCAACCCACCCGTGAAGTCGGCGGCTCTCGTGGATTTCCAGACCGTCGCCGGCGGCGCGCAGGATCTGAGCGGCGGCGCCCGAAGTTCGTTCGACCAATCTCAGGCCTTCCTCCGGCCCTAAGACACTTACAGCGGTCGCGAGGCTGTCGGCGGTGCTCCCATCCCGGGCGAGCACCGTGACCAGGGAGTGGTCAGTCAAACCGATGCCCGTACGCGGATCCACGATGTGCGAATAGCGGCGCCCTCCGATTTCCAGCCGTTGAAAAATGTCCCCGGAAGTGGAGACGGACCCGTTTCGAAGCCAGACGACCCGGGGCGGTGGAGCGTGGGTGTGGTCGGTGGCGCCGATTTCCACCCGCCAACCCACCTGACCGGGAGGGGCTTCACCTGCGGTCACGTCCCCAGCCGCAGCGACCAGCGCATGGGAGATGCCGTGGTGTCGGAGCGTGGCGAGTGCCTCATCGGTGGCGTAGCCTTTCGCGATGCCACCAAAATCCAGCCGCATGTCCGGGCGGAGGAAAGTCACGGTGCGTTGCCGTGGGTCGAGCCGAAGGTATTGCCAGCCGACGCGGGCGCGGGCTTCGGCGAGCAGGTCGGCGGGCGGCAGTTCCAAGCGACGCCGGGAACGTCGCCAAAGATTGACGATCGGCCCGATGGTGGCGTCGAAGGCGCCCTCACTCTGCCGGGAGAGATGCTGGGAACGTTCGAGCATGAGCCAGAGGTCGAAGCTGACGGCGGCGGGTTGGCCGAGGGATGTGTTGTGACAGACGAGGTTCAGTTCGCTGTCGGGATCGTAATCGCTGAGCACGCGATTCAGGGCACTGACGCGTTCGAAGGCGGCTTGGACGGCGGCCTGGGCGTTGGTTTCGGCGGCGGCGTAGAGAACAATCCGGAACGGTGCGCCCATCTGGGGGCGGTTGAACTCGAAGCGTTCGAGGGCGGTGGGCTGGGCCGTTGGAGGAGCGGAGGTGCAACCGACGAGGAACAGGAGAAAGGCCCATGGGGTGAGCAGCCAGATGACGGTATCAAGAACCGATCCTTCGGGGCGTGGATCCGGTAGGACCATGGAGATGGGCGTCAGGTTTTCGCCTTGAAGGTCACCATGCCAAAGCGGGCGCGAAGTTGGGCGATCGAGGCGGTTCCGGTGGTGCCGAGTTGATGAACAACTTCGTTGGCGCCGGCCATCGCGAGTTGCATGGCTTCCCGGAGCTCGGCACCGGCGGCCAGAGCGGTGGTGAGATTGGCCGTGACGGAATCCCCGGCACCCACGATGTCGATCGGGCTGCGCACGGGAAGGGAGGAAACGTGGATGGCGGGGCCCGAGGGCAAAGCCCCGACGATCCCGCGTTCGGACAGAGTGACAAAGACGGGTTTGCCGTTCCGGCGGGAGAGTTCCGCCGCCTGACGTTCCACCAAGGCGATCTCGTTGGGTGGCGCGGAGCGGAGCAGGGCGCCGAGTTCGACGGCGTTCATCTTGAAACCGATGTTGGGCCACTGGGCGAGACCTTGTCGGCTGTCGGCGAGAAGTAGGAGGCTGGGATGCTTCCGTGCCAGATCGCCCAGGGAGTTTCGGACGCGTCGGGTGACGACGCCGGTGTCAGGGAGATCAACCTGGTCGAGGACGATGATGGCGTCGACGTCTGGCGCGAGGCTCTGAAGGGCGCCAATGAGGTGGTCCTCGATGACGGCCGGGGTTACCTCCCAGTTTTTGCTGTCGAGGCGATTGAGTTCCTGGGGAGGGGCTTCGGGACGGAGGACGAGTGGCTTGCAGTAGGTGAAGGTGCGGCGGAGCGGGGTGGCGAGGAAATGCCCTGTCTGGACGCTGGCGAGGGCACGGAGCGCCCGTTGGAGTTCATAGCCTTCGCCGTCGTCGCCGCAGAAGCCCACGGTGTGGATGGTGCCGACGCCCAGTGCCACCAGATTGTTCAAGATGGTGCCGGAACCACCGGGTTGGCTGCGGACGCGGACGACGTTATGGACAGGGAGGCCGGTTTCGATGGAGACCTCGGACCGCGCGGGATCGATTTCCAGGTAGCGATCGAGGCAGAAGTCTCCGAGTAACAGGATGCGCAGCGAGGCGTAGCGGGAGGTGATGGTGTCGAACCGTTCGGGCGACATGGCGTGATTGAAACGGAAAAGTTCCGCGGGAACCATGGAAAGGTCGGGAGACGGCGGCAGCGACTACTGAATCAGTCCCTGTTTGCGGAGCATTTCCTCCATGGCCTTGTCCATCATCAGTTCGGCAAGCTGCTGGGTGGCTTCGTCGAGTCCCTGGTTCGCGGTCTTGAGGCGCGGGGTGTCGCCGATCTTGTTCCTGGAGTTTTCGGTTTCGAGGGCGGCTTCGACGGCCAGAAGCGCGGATTCAACCCGTTGGCGGTAGGCCGGCTCGAGTTCGGCGGCGTGCTCGGCGAGTCCCTTGCGGGAGGCGGTCAGTGTTTCGCCCGCACGCAGCTTGGCCTCGATCCACTGCCGGGCCTTGAGGTCGTCGAACGCGTTGTCGACGGACTCTTCGATCATCTTCTGAACGTCGGCGTCGCTGACGTCGACGGCGGACTTCATTTCGACGACGCGCTGGTGACCGGTTTTGAGGTCACGGGCCAGGACGTGAAGGATGCCGTTGGCGTCGATTTCGAATTGGACGCCGACGCGAGGAACGGATTTGGGGGCGGGTTCGAATTCGAGTTCGAATCGGCCCAGGCTCCAATTATCGCGGGCGCGCTCACGTTCGCCCTGGAGGACGTGAATGAGCATGGAGCGCTGGTTGTCGACGGCGGTGGTGAAGACTTCGCCGGCTTTGACAGGGATGGTGGTGTTGCGGGGGATGATGACATTCATCAGGCCGCCGAAGGTCTCAAGCCCGAGGGACAGCGGGGTGACGTCCAGGAGGAGCAGGTGGGTGAGACCGCCCGAGAGGATTTCAGCCTGGATGGCAGCGCCGATGGCGACTGCCTCGTCGGGGTTGACGCCGGTGTTGAGAACGGGTCCCTGGGGCCGATGATAGTCCTCGCCGAGCCGGATGCCTCCTCGGGATTCCTCAAACTCGGAGCATCCGAACCATTCCACCACGAGTTGCCGGACGAGCGGCATGCGGGTTTGGCCGCCAACGAGAATGACTTGGTCAAGATCTTTGGCCTCGATCTTGGCATCCGCGAGCGCGCGGAGGCAATGGGTGCGGGTGCGGAGGAGGATGTCGCGGGTCAGGGCCTCGAGTTCGGCGCGGGAAAGCCGGTAGCTGAAACTGAAATCCGTGGTGAGAAAGGGCAGCGCAATCGCAACGTCGGACTCGGTGCTCAACTCGATCTTGGCCCGTTCGGCGGCTTCGCGGATCCGGGCGAGTCGTTGGAGGACCTCGAGCGAACGGGAACGGGGTTCGGTGGGATCGACTGGGGAGTCTGGCCGGTCGGGTTGTGAAGGGTCGACGCTTGCGGTGTCTGGGGCGGGGTTTCCGGACAGGTCGGGGCCTCCAGCCTCGCGGATCTTCTCAATGAGGAAGGTGGTGATCCGGGTATCGAGGTCATCGCCGCCCAATCGGGTGTTGCCATGGGTGGCGAGCACCTGGAAGACGCCATGATTCAGTTCGAGCACCGAAAGATCGAAGGTGCCACCGCCGAGGTCGTAGACGGCGATTTTGGCGTGGTCTTTCAGCTTATCGAGGCCGTAGGCGAGCGCGGCGGCGGTAGGCTCGTTCAGGATGCGTTCGACTGTGAGACCCGCGATTTCGCCGGCTTTCTTGGTCGCGTTGCGCTGGGCGTCGTTGAAATAGGCGGGAACGGTGATGACGGCCCGGGTGACCGGTTCGCCCAGGGAAGCTTCGGCGTCCGCCTTCAGTTTCCGTAGGATCTCGGCCGAGATCTCCTCCGGAGTCCAGGCGCGTCCGTGAAGTTCAAAGGTGACCGGCCCGGTGCCGTCGCCCTGAACCGGATAGGTGACCAGCATTTCTTCGCGGGGGATGTCGGCGCCCCGACGACCCATGAACCGTTTGACCGAATAGACGGTGTCCGAGGGGCGGACGCTCCGAATCCGGTTGGCCTTGTGCCCGACGATCGGGGACGCGTCCGGCCCAGGGACGTGGACGACCGACGGCGTCAGCCGAAGACCGTCGGCGTCGGCGATGACGTACGGGATGCCGGAGTCGACGGTCGCAACGAGAGAATTGGTGGTACCGAGATCGATCCCGACGATTTTGCTCATGCCCGGCCGATGATTGGACAGGATGAGCCGGGTCGCAAGGGTGAGGGCTGGAATCGCTCCGGACGCTGAGGCAGCGAAACCAAGCGAAATGGCGCGGATCGTGGGATCCGCGCCGGGTTGAAGATGAAGCCGTTACTCCGGCAGCCAAGCCTACGCGGGTGGGGCGTCGGGAGCGGGCGGTTCGGTGGGACCGCCTTTGGCACCTTCCTGGGACTCGGACTCGGACTCGGACTCGGACTCGGACTCGGACTTGGACTCGGACTCGGACTTGGACTCGGACTCGGACTCCGATCTCGATTCAGATTCCGATTCAGATTCCGACGCGTCGTCGGAGTTGTCGTCAGTATTTTGAGGTTCCGAGGCGGACGGGGGTGCCGGAGGCAGGTCGTCGGGTCGCTTGGCCCGCTTCGTTTTCGGAAGAGGACTGACCATCACGTTGATGGAGCGGCCGGTGAGCTTGGGTTCGAAATCTGGATGTCCCCACGGGGTGATATCGGTGATGAACTGGCGAACCACGCGGAAGCCGAACTCGGTATGGGCCATTTCCCGGCCTCGGAAGCGGAGGGAGGCCTTGACCTTCATGTCTTCGCAGAGGAAGTCGATGGCGTGGCAGACCTTGGTTTTGAAATCGTGCGGGTCGATGTTCGCACTCAGCTGGATTTCCTTAACTTTATTGGCGTGCTGGCTCTTGCGGTTCTCCTTTTGCCGCTTCTCCATCTCGTACTTGTACTTGCCGAACTCAATGAGCCGGCAGACGGGGGGATTGGCATTGGGAGCGATCTCGACAAGGTCGACGGCCTTATTGCGCGCCAGGATGATAGCTTCGCTCAGGGGGATGACCCCGAGCTGCTGTCCGTCATCACCGATGACGCGCACCTCCCGGGCGCGAATCTTTCCGTTGATACGAAGCGAAGGCCCTGCCGGGGCATGACGCGGCGAAAACGGGCGACTCAAGCAACCCTCACCTGTTGAAGAAACATCTCGCTAGGAAGCGATTCCACTGGGAATTCGAGTGTTTTGGGCAAACCGGATTCGGATATACGAGGGGGGAGGGTGGTGTGCAAGCGTGTTTTTTGGGGATTTTTTTGGAAGCCACCCGGAAAGGGCCGGCGTCGAGCCTCAATCTGCGGGCTAATGCGAAGGATTTCCAGACAAACCACCCCTCGGTTACTGGCAGACTCGGGACCTTCGCCTACACTCGCACGATGTATTTTGTGGGACTCGGGACTGCAACGCCGCCCCAACGATTCACCCAGCGGCAATGTTGGGAGGTCTTGCGGGACTGGCCGGGGTTTGCGGGTTTGGAGCCCCGGTCCCAGGCGATCTGCCGTCGGGTTTTCGGCGGTTCCAACGGCATCGAGTCTCGGTATTTGGCCTTTGATCGGTTGGAAGAGGCCTTCGCCCTCGAACCTAACGTGCTGCACGCCCGCTTTGCCCGCCATGCCCCGGCCGTGGCAACCGAGGCGGCGGAGCGCGCGCTCCAGAATGCAGGGCTGGCGCCGGGTGCGATCGATGCCCTGTTGGTGAGCACCTGCACCGGCTATCTGTGTCCCGGGCTGACCAGCTACGTGGCCGAGCGCCTGGGACTGCGGTCGGATGCCCTGCTCCTGGACCTTGTGGGCCAGGGGTGCGGGGCGGCGGTTCCTAACCTGCGCACGGCGGAAGCGCTCCTGGCCTCGGGTCGCTGCCGAAATGTGCTCTCGGTCTGCGTCGAGATCTGTTCAGCCGCCTTCTACATCGACAACGATCCAGGGGTGCTGATCAGCAACTGCCTGTTCGGCGATGGTGGTGCGGCGGCGGTGTTGTCGGCCGAGGCGCCGGTGGGTCGGCGGAAGGTCCGTTGGGTGGAGGGTTTCACGGCCTTGAGTCCGAACGATCGGGATTGTCTGCGATTTGAAACGCGGGATGGAATGCTCCGCAACATCCTGGGTCCCGAAGTTCCCGGATTGGCAGCCCGTCATGTGGCGGCGTTGGCCGAGACCGCCCTGCACGGGCGTGGATTGGGTCGAGACTCGGTGAGCCGCTGGATTCTGCATGCGGGCGGTCGGGATGTTTTGAAGGCGGTCCGGGAGGCGTTGGGCTTGGATGAGTCGGCCACGGAGCTGAGTGCGGAGATATTGCGAGAACACGGGAACCTGAGCAGTCCGTTCGTCCTGTTCGTGCTGGCGGAGGCGTTGCGCCGGGGTTGGTCGGGGGGTTGGTGGTGGATGGCAAGTTTTGGCGCAGGATTCAGCTCCCACGGAGCGTTGTTGGAGGTCGAATGAGGCGGAAACTATCACCCGAGATCCTCGACGGGTTGCCGTCCACGGATCCACGGGCGATACGGTCGCGTCGGGAGTTGCGACGGATCAACGCGTGGATGGGAAATGCCCGTTGGCTGGCGGGAGCGCTTCGGCCCCGGTGGCGCTGCGGGGTGGACAGGATGGTCACGGATCTGGGAACGGGAGACGGGTGGGTGACATGGGCGACGCTGTGTCGGATGTCCCGCGGTGAAGCGGTCGAGGGGGCGCGTCGCCTGAACCTAGTGGATCAGCAACCAGTGGTTTCCGAGCCGACGTTGGAGCGGTTCCGGCAACGGGGCTGGCAGACGACGGTGATGGCAGACGACGCGCAGACGGCGTTGACGCGGCCGGAGGTGGCTGGCGGCGATGTGGTGTTAGCGAATTTGTTCCTGCATCACTTCGACGACACGGCGTTGGGCGGATTGCTGGCGGCGGCAGCCGGAGCCTGCACGTTGATGGTGGCTTGTGAACCGCGGCGGTCGCCGATGGCGCGCTGGGGTGTGCGACTGCTGGGGTGCATTGGCTGCGGCGAGGTGACCCGCCATGATGCGCGGGTGAGCGTGGAGGCGGGATTCCTGGACGGGGAGATTTCGGCGCTGTGGCCGACGGATGGAGGATGGAGAATGACCGAGCGTCGCGTAGGACCGTTCAGCCACCTCTTTGTGGCGTGGCGTGAGGGGAGGGCAGCCGGTTGAAGATCGGGGAACCCATTACCATCGTAGGCGGTGGGTTATCCGGATTGGCTCTGGGCATCCGGCTGCGGCACCTGGGCGTGGCCTGCGAGGTTTGGGAAGCGCAGGCGTATCCGCGGCACCGGGTGTGCGGCGAGTTTCTCAGCGGGCGAGGACGGCAGGTGTTGGCCGAACTCGGGGTCCTTTCCATCCTTGAGCAACAGGGAGCGGTGTTGGGACGCAGCGTCGCGTTCTTCTCAGAGAAGGGAGCGATGGGGCGGGCGGAATTGCCCGAGCCCGCCTTGTGTGTGTCCCGCCACCGGCTGGACGCGGTTCTGGCCGACACGCTGCTGGCGGAGGGAGGGATTCTGCGGGCGGGGCAACGGTTCGTGGGTGCCTTGAACGTTCCCGGGGTCGTGCGCGCGACCGGGCGAGAGCCGCGGGCGGAGGACGGGGGTTGGCGGTGGCTGGGATTGAAGGCGCACGCGCTGGGGGTGGAACTTTCGGCGGACCTCGAAATGCACTTTCACCCGGACGCCTATGTGGGTTTGTGCGGTGTGGAGGGCGGTCGCGTCAATGTGTGCGGCCTGTTCCGATCCCGAACGCCGCTGGCGGATCTGCGGAGGACGTGGCGCGAGAGGCTGCGAGGAGCGACGGGTTCGCCGCTCGCGCAGAGACTACGGGCGGTCGAGTTCGACGAAGCTTCGTTCTCGGCGGTCGCAGCGTTGCCATTGAGCGGGGGGCGGGTGATTGCGAAGGACGAGATCCGGATTGGTGATGTGTGCGGGATGATTCCGCCGGTGACCGGGAACGGCATGTCCATCGCACTGGAATCCGCGTCTTTGGCGGCTCCCCGGTTGTCGGCATGGAGCCAGGGCGAAGTTACCTGGGAGTCCGCTCGCACCGCGCTCAACGACGATTGGGAGAGGACGTTTGGCCGACGACTGAAATGGGCGGGCGCATTGCAGACAGCGGTGATGAGCCCGGTGGTGAGGCGGTTGTGGGTGTTGGTCTTTCCCTGGATGCCCGGACTCTGGCGTCTCGCCTATTCTCGAACGCGGTGACGGCGCGAGGTCGCGGGGCAGATCGTTCGGATCAGCGGGGAACCCGGGGGCTGCGGGATGCCGAGAAACCCGTCATGGAGGATCGCTTCCCGTTC
>Ga0209181_10002120_pt1 | contig 32951 bp, 35 predicted proteins | sample MAT05_FD_187208 | JGI IMG/M metagenome (GOLD analysis project Ga0209181, IMG submission 187208) | Freshwater microbial communities from Lake Fryxell liftoff mats and glacier meltwater in Antarctica - MAT-05 (SPAdes) (version 2) | ecosystem: Environmental > Aquatic > Freshwater > Ice > Liftoff... | reverse complement strand
TCTGGCAGCTTAGCTTACAGAGGCGTACTAGTATGTTCAGGAAATATGCTTGAAACCGACAGCGGGACCACAGCTTCTCCAAGAAAAAACTTTGCACTTGTATTGGAAAAGAACCTAGATAAAAAACCCATCGAAATTCCAGCATATGTTCTGGAAGATTACAAAAATACATTAACGGGTTTTCAATCTTCGAAACCTTTCGACCCCGTTAATGGCATGTTGAAAAATAATGCCCCTGTGTTTTTTGCCACACAAAACAATGAAATTGTTGCATTTGGGCACACGCCGAACTTCCGCATTCCCGCACGCCAGCCAGGGATTAAGAAAGCTTCCACTCCATTTGACTTTGTCCCGGCAAATCTGCGAGATGAGAACATGCTAGATATGGCAGATGTTCTTTTTGGCTGGGTACAGGAAGGAAATCGAAAGACTAGCATGGCAGGACGTGTGTTTTTCGAGGATGCTGTATTCGAGTCTGCAAATGATAAAGGCGAAGTCTGGTATACGAAAGATTATATTGTTCCTGCAATTTTGGCTTCCCCAAAACCAACCACCTTCCAGCACTATTTATCTCAGGACAAGGCGACGCAACACGATCCTGACAATAAACCTTCCCTAGCTCACTATGCTACCTCTAGTGCGCAGACCCAGATCCGCGGAAACAAATGGTATTGGCATAAAGGTCAATCTCCAAAGATCGAGATAGACAAGCATGGCACTGATCTTGAAAAAGTTAAAACACAAACCACACGAATTCGACCGATCAAAGAAGGCGTTACATTTAAAGCCAAAATCCGATTTGAGAATCTAAGAAAAGAAGAATTGGGCGCTTTATTATGGGCACTCGCTCTACCTGGTAAAAATGGAGAGGAGTACCGACATAAATTTGGTATGGGTAAGCCTTTAGGAATGGGCGCGGTGGAAATAAAGATCGAGAATTTGGTGATTACCAATTATGATATTCGGTACACTTCATTACTTTCTGACAAAAATGATGCTTGGTTTACTGCTGAAAGAGATGTGCCTCGCGAAGAATATATAAAGGATTTTGAATCCTGTGTCCTCAAAGGACAAGAGGCATCCCTCCAGAAAGGTACCATGGCTGACTTGCCGCGGATTACTGATCTATTTACGATGTTGAAATGGGAAAACAATCCTAGTAAAGAGTGGTTGGATTGGACCCGCTATATGGAAATCGAGCATAAAAGTTTGGATAATGAATACCAAGAACGGCCAGTTTTGCCAAATCCATTTGGTGTTTGGAGTAAGGTTAATAAATAAAATCATCCATGCTCAGATCCCTCCTCATCTCCCTCACTGCCGAATCCTCCTACCCCATTCTTGGTCCGCTGGGCAGGCCCGCACAAGCCTGGTTTCTTGGACAACTAACCCGCTCGCATGCATCACTTGCCAGTAGATTACACGATGAGCAGGGATTGAAGCCTTACACGGTTTCAACCCTGCTCGATGAACACGGACGTCCACTACGCTCAGGAAGTTGGCTTGAGCCGGGACAATCATGTTTTCTGCGCATCACGAGCCTGAACGAAGAACTTTCTGCTGCAATGGAGAAAAAGATTGTCCACCGAATTCCAAAGCAATTGACTCTCTACAAAATGGATTTTCGTGTCGATGAGGTTTTTACAACTAGCTCACAGCATGAATGGGCTGGAGAATCATCCTTCTCCGAGATCGCGCAGGATGCGGCATTGGCCTCAGCAGGCAGCCGAGTGCGCATGGAATTCATTAGCCCAACCGCTTTTCGAAGCAATGGATTGGATATCTGCGTACCTTCGTCCGGTCAAATATTTAGAAGCCTTTGGGAAAAGTGGAATGCATTTGCACCTGAACCCATGCAGGTACATGAACTCTGGCCCAAGTTTGCAAATGACTGCATTCTTATTGATGAATTGACTACCATAAACACCACCTATTGGGAATTTGCCGAAGGCTCACGCGGATCAGCGACTGGCTTTACGGGAACAGTTGGTTTCTTCCTGATCCCGAAAAGTAAAGTCAAAACAGAATGGCAGGAATACTGGGACGGCGCTTCTGCTGTATTCCAATCCCTCGCAAAGTTTTCATTCTATTGCGGCATAGGACATCACACTACAATTGGCATGGGGCAGTCGCGTTGCTTGTCCTTACACGAAAATAAAAAACGCCGTCAGCCTTAATAAGGCGGGTCAGCAGGTCCGGTATATCCACACATCCCTAAACGTGGGGAGTTTACCATCTGGATGGGCTCGCCGTATTCCTGATGGGAGTGATCTTCGATATGCGCTTCACACAAGAAGCAGTTTTCATTTCTGCTACCTTCAAGCAAACATTCCATGCAAAGATATTCCGCAGGCTGATTACATTCCTGGCATAAATACTCAGGCGTGAGGTTGCGTGCCATCAATGCAATTGGGTGTTTGGTAGTGGCGCCACCTTCACGTAATCCAATCACTTGAATATCGGTCTCAGAAGTCGTTCCGAAATCATACAAGTGAAGCAACTGCGCTCCAACTGTGAATACCTCATCCGCTTTTCGTTTCTTGCTGATCTCATATCCTGCCGAACCGCCAACAGTGAATTGGCTCAGATGTCCGCAACATTCCAGCCAGATGGCGCGCAAGTAATGATCCAGTTTTTCGAGCGTGGCGGAGTTGCGCATTTCAAGATCAAGCCAAAACTCCTTGCGATGCACGTCTTGCACACGCAAGTGCCAGATGATTTCATCGGGCTGTTTTGCAGACTCAATGGTCTCCCAACGCTTGCTGCATTTTACAAGATGTTTCGCCATGCCGCTTTTGGCGGTTTCTTCGCCACAGTATTGACATGTTCCTCGGGATTGGGGTTTTCGCGTCATAAGAACTCCCGTACCTTTTTTATTTGAATAAATCAGTGTGAGAGCCTGTGCGTTGAAGGATCAACTCATTTTCTTCAAGGGCATAAATCAATACCCAATCAGGCTCAATATGACAATAACATCGCGCAGTTTACCCGTATCATGTCCGCGCTTTTACATCCGTTTATACTCTTTTTTAAAAGCAGAAGTATAGCGCGGTGTTAGCATTATGATTCCAATTGCGCGAACAAATCGTCAACATCTTTTGCCGTATGCAGGTTTTTTCCTGCCAGTGCATCTTGCATGATCAGCGCTGTCTCTACATTGGGGATATGTGCGCGGAAGGGCAATCCCTTTTCCGCACTAATCTGATTAAAGTACATGGTAACTGCTTGCGAAGTAGTGATGCCAAGTTTATCCAGGACTTTTTGCGCTTCACGCTTTACTTTTGGGTCCAAACGAACGGTGACAGTTGCAGTTTTTGGCATGGAATATTCCCCTTGATAACGTACTGCAATTGTATCACGCCCGATTTTACATAAATAAAGGATGCTGCCTGATCAGCAGTTCCCGTTATGAGTTATTTCAGGTTAATATTTAGCAAGAGACAAGCAAGGACCGAAGTGAATACACATTTGAAACAGAAATTTGCACAAAACACATCCAAACTTGTTATGAATTTGTTGAAGCGCTGGGTCCAGTGTATGATTATGCATGGATAAAGGGCGATCAAAGGCGCATTGAACAGAACGCTTCTTTTAGAAAAAACAAGAAACTCAATTAAGAAGAGCTTTTACCAATATTTTATATAGGTCGGTAGCATTATGGCGGACCCAATATCTCGACCTGTGTACGAAAGCCATACAATAAAGACCTGAAAATATCCTCCATGCAGTCGAAGTCCAGGGTGAAAAATAAGGAGCGCATATGTTCCCAAAATCTGATGCGACTCCCAACTTTTTCTAAAGCAGACTGAAACAGGTCGCTGGAAAGTAATTGGATTTGATCTACTAAAAAAGCGAACATCATCAACGTCGCAAATACAACCGAAAGGTTCTTGCTGCCATGTCCAAAGTTGTGTTCAAAATGATACCCTTGATTCTTTAGCGTATTGAAGGTTTCATTCTCGATTTTCCAACGTGCCCGACCGCCGCGCATGATCTGAAAGATATTGGCTCTGGTCACGGTACAGTCAGTGACCCAACTGAAGTGTTGTGTCTTGGGTCCTTTGATTTCCCAATACTCTACGAAATTGATCAGCAACTCAGGGTTGGATTCATTCAAGGCAACTTGATTAATGAACCGAAAGCGATGAAGCGTTCCTTCGATTTCACATTCGAATTTGGTTGTTTCGCTCTTGTTCACAGCATCAAATAGGAACTTATGGTCGCCTTCTTTGGCACCCAGAATGTAGCGCAATCCATGCTTTTGAAGTTCGTAGATATGAGGCGCATTCGAACTGAGCCCATCTTCAATCACAATCAACGGTAAATGCGGGTGATCTTGGCGTACATTTTCTAAAAAACGCTTGGCGGCATTGCGCTCACAATCATTCTTGGTCTCTCCATCCTGTTTAATGATCGCCTCTGGCGCAAAAGGTACGACTGCTGCATAATCTGGATGCACAATCGCTCCACCCAGCATCTGATGAGCATAGCGAATTTCTCCTGTCTGACTGCTCTTTTTCTCCAGGCAAGATGAGCAATGTATCTCATTGGATGAAAAATACCCTGTCCCATCTAAAGACAATAAGTAACAGCCCTCCATGAACACCAACTTTTCCATGACCTTACCCCGCTGAAGTTGCCGAAAAGCATCTTTGTATAGCGGCCGCAGTTCTTCTGGCTCCACCTCGTCTACAATCATCCGCATCTGTGTATCACAAGGAATTGTCTGAATTCCATATACACGTTTCAAGTTTCCATCAGTTGCTCTGCGTGCTTCAAAGGCTAACAAGGATGGATCCTTGAGTGAGAACATCGCAAAGGCGGACATCAAGGCATCTGCCAGCAAAACCTTTCGGTTCTCTGCGCGATTATCTTTGATCTTCTCAAACCTTGCATACGCTATCTTAAACAATCCGCTGGCTGATAAGTTTTTCCGTATATTCATGGTGACCACCAATCAAATTAACAACATTAGCCATCTTATTCATAATCAGACGCCGCAGAACGGCCTATGTTTACGAAAGCATAACCGATTTCTCCCTTGCAATTCCCTAAAACGGGAATTGCTGAGGTTGCACCACTTGACGACACCCGTTTTTTGAGCGGTTCGGCCGGAAAAGCTTTGGGTTTGCTCGCTGACAGGTCCGATGCGATCCTGCTTAGTACGGGTATGGCAGACTTCCTGAAAGTTCAAGAGGGAGACATAATCCGGGTACTGCTCGCACGAGGCACGCCTGAGCAGGTCGAGATCAAGGTGGAAGTGGTGGGGTTGTTTGAGCGCCTCCCAGGATTTCCTGATGGCGCAGATGTACTCATGAACATTGAACGCCATGAAGCGATGGTACCCTCGACGGCTCCAGCGTTCTTCCTCGCACAGACGAGTGACCGTTCCGATGCCGCTCTCGAGCAGGCGGCTACCACGCTTCGCAACGGACTAGGCGCCGGCGACGCGTTACAGATTGACACACGACTCACGGCGCTCGCCAAAGACCAGTCAAGTCTGGCGGCTCTCAACATCGGTGGCCTGCTCAAAATTGATAGTGGCTATTCGCTGGCTATGGGTACTGTGGCAATCGCGATTTTCGTCTTCGGCCTCCTGCTTCAGCGGCGGCGCGAGTATGTGACGCTTCGGGCACTGGGCATGCAACCCAGGGTGATCCGCACCCTCATCAGCGCCGAGGCGGGTACGGTGGCAGTCGCGGGCTGTTTCGTTGGGGTACCTGTGGGACTTATCATGGCCTTCTACCTCATCAATGTACTCCGCCCGTTGTTCGTCCTTAACCCTCCGTATCTCGTACCCGTGAGTTCGTTGAGCATGATTATGGGATCTGTCCTGGCAGCGACAGCCGTAACATCGCTGGCGGCATCCTCGCTTGTGAACCAGCTTCGCGCAACCGAACTTTTACGCGACGAATGACGCCGCCAGCATCTTTGACATGGCACAAGCTGGAGATTGGAATACCGCAGCGATAACCCTCGATTCGATGTTGACTGCCTAGAACACTTCTGAACCTTGTTTACCTGTTTTGGATCTGCTAATTGATGAATGAATTTTTATGTCGCTAATCCACACTCCAAAAAATAACGCGCATCCTTATTTAATCTTGAAGCTGGTTCTGTTTCAAAGAAGAGAGTCTGCGTGGGTCTTTGACCAGAAACACAAGAATACCAATCATGAATATGGAAAGCACGATTGATATGGTAAATATCGGGGCGAAGCCGGCCTTGTCGACGATGAAGCCGCCGAGGAGGGGGGCGATGATGGTGGCCGGGGCGGTGAGTGTTTGCGAGAGTCCAATGTAAATGGGGCGTTCATTCTCGCCGCCGAAATCCACGGTCATGGTCATGCCGATGGTCCAGATGGAAACATTCGCGAGACCTGTGAGAATAAAGATGGGATAGAACCATAGGATTGATGGCGCGAACCACGCAAGTATGGAACTAGCCAGGGCTGCAAATGCCCCAAGAATTAACATGGCGCGGTGACCGATGCGGTCGCCAATCCAGCCCATGCCGATATTTGCCACGGTTTGCGAGATGGTCAGCGTGGCTGTTAGAAAGCCTGCCGTGACCGCATCCATGTTAAATTGACGGAGGGCGTAGATGATGTAGAACGAAAATCCCATCGTGGCAAATTGCGAGAGGAAACGTGAAATCAGAAACCAATTGAAGTTGGAGTCTTTTTTCATCACTCTTTTTAAGTCGTCCCAGAAATGCGTTTTTTCTTCGGGGATGACTTTTTCTGTGTCTACAGGTTCCTTCGTCAGCGCGAGTGCGCCCCATGATAAGGCGAAGAAAATGCATGCGATGAAGAAGCAGGCTGCGAAGTTGTAAGGAGGCGCGAGGTAGTCGAGTAGATATCCCGCGCCGATGGCTGATCCGCTGATGAAGAGATTCGCGAGGCCGGCTTGCAATCCAAAAAAAGTGCCGCGCGTTTCAGGCGGGATAATTTTTGAGATCATGGATATCCACGAGTTGGCTGTGAAACCGCCGCCGAGTCCTTGCCAGACGAGCATCAGGAAGGTGAGGATGAGGCCTGCTTGTTTTCCGATGAATGGCATGAGCAATGCGATGATGCCGAATCCGAGAAATGGAATGCGTTCATGGATGGTCGTCAAGATGACAGTGCGTTTGTATCTGCGCAAACGTGAGACGTAACTGGCTGTGAATAGTTGCGGCAAAAGCCAGCCTGCTGAATGAATGGCAGGCACAAGCCCGATCAGCGTAGTGGAGTTGGTCATGGTGGCAACGAAGAGCGGCAGGATGGTGCCGAACGACGCAAAGCCAAGCGCCATGCCGAAGAGACCGCCGTCCCAAAGACCGACGGTGATGTTGTGTTTTAAATTTTGACGGATTTCTTTTTCGAGTGTGGTGAAGGGGAGCATGAGTGAATTGTACCTGAAAGCTATTTATACCAAATTGGACTATTTTTCTCTTGACAAGATCTGTGTTTTGCGTAAAATAATAACGAACGTTCGTTCATTTTTTATTCGGAAGGAAGCCATGCCTGAAAAAACCAAAGATGTACCCACGAAGGGTGAGACGACAAGACTCGCCATTGAAGACGCTGCTGTGGAGCTTTTTCTTGAACATGGATATCACGCCACATCCATGCGCCAGATTGCAGAACATTCAGGGCTTGCGTTGGGCGGTATCTACAATCATTTTGCCAGCAAGGATGATCTTTTTGAAGCCATCATTGTGGATAAGCATCCTTATAAGCAAGTACTCCCTTCAATTCTCGTCGCAGAAGGGGAGAACGCAGAAGAGTTTCTGCGAAATGCGGCCCGAATCATTTTTGCCGAATTGGATAGCCGACCTGAGTATATTAAATTGATGTTTATTGAACTGATCGAATTCAATGGCAAGCATGGCGCAAGGATAATCAAAGAAGTCTTTCCTAAAGTTTTCCCTATTTTTGAAAGACTGGTTAAATCTCGAAAATCGTTGCGTACTTCAAACCCTGCTGTTCTTCTTCGCTCATTTTTTGGCATGATCATATCTTTTTATATTACAGGAATGGTGATGAATAATTCTGTCCTTGCCAAGCTTATGCCTGCAAATAGCTCAGATGCTTATATAGATATTTTCCTGCACGGAATATTAAAGTCAGAAGGATGAAAGAGCAAGGATGAAGGATGAATTCAAAATCAAAAAAAAACAAAGTCCAAAATCCAAAACCTTATCTTTTTACTTCTCATTTCTTTCTTCATCCCTTATCCTTCATCCTTCATCCTTTCTATTTGGAGTTCTCATGTTTAATTCCCGTATTTCTTCCGTTGTTCGCAAAGAGTTCTTGCAACTCTTCCGCGATCCGCGCTCACTTGCTCTGGCGGTGGTCATGCCTATCATCCAATTATTTTTGTTGGGATATGCTGCCACATCCGATGTGCGGAATATCCCTCTCGCTGTTTGGGATCAAAGCAAATCGCCGCAGTCGCGCCAGTTGTTGGATGCTTTTCGCGCCGCCGACTATTTCACCATTGATTATTTTGTTGGCTCAACCGACGAATATCAAAAATTGATCGAATCTGGCGATGCGCGTGTGGCGCTCGTCATCCCCGCCGATTATGACATCCGCCTGTCGGAAGGCAATGCAAAAGTATTAATGGTATTGGATGGCTCAGACGCCACCATCGGCGCCACTGCATTATCCACTGCGCGGCTGGTGGGGCAGTCCTTCGCCACAAAAATACTCAGCGAGCAAGCCGCTCTCAGTGGACGTTCCGCGCCGTCTGCGCCGCTCGAAGTCCGCACACAGGTTTGGTACAACCCCGATCTCAACTCCGCTTATTTCATGATTCCCGGCGTGATCGGCATGATCCTTTCCTTCATTACCACCATTCTTACCGCCACCGCCATCGTACGTGAACGCGAACGCGGCACGATTGAGCAACTGATCGTCACGCCCATTCGCTCCTGGGAATTGGTGTTGGGTAAATTATTGCCGTATGTCATTTTGGCTTTCGTCGAGACCTTTGAAATTATTATCATTGGACGGTACTGGTTTGGTGTGCCAGTGCGCGGCAGTCTCGCGTTGATCATTCTCACATCAGGCCTGTTCCTCATGTCGAGTCTCGGCATTGGTTTGTTCGCATCCACCATTGCCAACACACAGCAGGAAGCCATGCTGACCGTCATGATGTACAACCTGCCAAGTATTTTTCTGTCAGGCTTTTTCTTTCCAATTCAAGCCATGCCCAAAGTGTTGCAATGGGTTTCCTATGCAATTCCACTTCGTTACTATCTGGTTGTCATTCGCGCCCTGCTGCTCAAAGGGGTCGGCTTCGAAGCCATTCAACGTGAAGTCATCGCGCTTGCCATCTTTGGCTTCGTCATCATGACTGCCGCCGCGCTGCGCTTCCGCAAGCGACTTGATTAATACATAAAGGAGATTTTCCATGAATCGTAAACTTCCCCGCCCCGTTATTGTAATTGTTGTACTCGCTCTCATCGCCGCCCTTTATTTTGGATTTGCCAACCTTAAAGGAAATGGCAACGGTGAATTAACCGCCTCAGGTTCCATCGAAGCCACCATTGTGAACATCTCACCGGAACTCGCTGGAAAAGTTTTAGCAGTGGATGTTGAAGAAGGCGCACTCGTGACGACGAACGACGCGCTTCTTCATCTGGACCCAAGCCTGCTGACTGCCCAACGAGCCGTTGCCGCCGTTCAAGTGGATTCTGCCAACGCCGCCCTCGCATCTGCGCAAACCAAATATGATCAAACTCTGCAAGCCGCACTCTCGGCGCAGGAAGCTTTGCGTGCCAAAGAATTACGCTTCTCCGCACCGGATGAATTCAATCAGCCCGCCTGGTATTTTGAACAAAGCGAGCAAATCGCAGCCGCCCAACTTGAAGTAGATAACGCCAAAGCCGCTCTCGCTGACTCACTCGTCAATCTCGATAAAGTTGTCACTGACCTAAACAACACTCAGTACGTCAACGCCGAGAAAAGACTCTCCGAAACACGTGCCGCGTTTTTAGTCGCAGATACAGTTAAGAAACAAGCCGAAAATGCCGCAGAAGGCAGCGGCTTGAAAGACGCCGCTTATGATTATTACAATCTTGCCCTCGATGAACTCAATGCCGCGCAAAATGCTTTCAACGACCTGACCAACACAGAAGCCGAGGATAATATCCAATATGCACGCGGACAAGTCATCGTCGCCCAGCAGCGCTATGACGCCGCCTATACCCGTCTGCTTTCACTGCAAACTGGTGCACAATCTCCCGCCGTGATTTCTGCCAAAAACGCTCTCGATCAAGCGCAAACTGCTGTCACACAAGCCCAATCCAATCTTGATTTGATTGATACGCAAACTGCCAAACTGGATGTGTTCGCCTCTATCGATGGAGTCATCTTGACTCGCAATATCGAGCCTGGTGAATTTGTTCAACCAGGCGCGATTGCACTCACCCTAGCTGACCTGACCAACTTAACCATCACCGTCTACGTTCCTGAAGATCGTTATGGGTTGGTCAGCCTCGGCCAAACTGCCGAAGTCCGCGTGGATTCCTTCCCAGACTTATCCTTCACTGCCACCGTGGTCCACATCGCAGATCAAGCCGAATTCACCCCGCGCAATGTCCAAACCGTGGAAGGACGCAGTTCCACCTTTTACGCCATCAAACTGAAGATCGACAACCCCGATGGTAAGTTGAAGATCGGTATGCCAGCGGATGTGGTTTTTAAATAATGTTGAAGGTTCCAACATTAAAACGTTCGAACGTTATAGAGGTATCATGGCAACCATTACACGATTTGAAGATATTGAGGCTTGGAAGACTGCGCGAGCATTAACGCGTATGGTTTATGCGTTTACCGAACAAGGAAAATTCTCTAAAGATTTTGGCTTGAAGAATCAAATTCAACGCGCAGCAGTTTCTATGATGAGTAATATTGCTGAAGGGTTTGAAAGCCGCACACAGCCGCAATTTCTTGAATATCTTGGTAGAGCAAAAGCTTCTGCTGGTGAAGTGCGCTGTCAGTTATATGTTGCAATTGATTTGCAGTACATTACCCAAGAAGAATTTAATCAGGTTTTTGACTTGGCAGATAAATCGTCCCGCCAAATTGCGCGTTTTATGAACTACCTTGAAAACCACCCTCAATCCCATCGTGTTCGCGATGAAGGCGCTGAATATGAAGTCTAACGTTTTGACGTCCGAACGTTTCCACGTTCAAACCCTTGTAAGCGCAACTAATTTACACAAACACTTCGGCAATACCCACGCTGTGAATGGCGTTGATCTGAACATCAAATCGGGCGAAATCTACGGACTCGTCGGTTCGGATGGCGCAGGAAAAACCACCACCATGCGATTATTGGTTGGCGCATTGTTACCCACGCAAGGTGAGATCACCATCTGCGGTTATGACTTGCACAAACAAGTGGAACTGGCACGCTCCACCATTGGTTATCTCTCACAACGGTTTTCGATGTATGAAGATCTGACCGTTTTGGAAAACATTCGCTTCTTCGCCGAAATACGCGGACTTTCTTCCACAGAATGGCTGCCGCGCTCAATGGAAATTCTCGAATTTGTTGGGCTCGATAAATTCAAAGACCGCCGCGCAGGTCAACTCTCTGGCGGCATGAAACAAAAATTGGGACTGGCTTCCGCATTGGTTACCCGTCCGCGCTTGTTGTTGCTCGATGAACCCACCACAGGTGTGGACCCCGTCACCCGCCAGGATTTTTGGCAGTTGGTTATCAAACTCGTCTCGCAGCCGATAGCACATAATACGGAAAACGCAACACGCAACACGCAACAAGAAGGCGTCTCCGTCATCATCTCCACGCCTTATATGGATGAAGCCTCGCGTTGTCATCGAGTTGGTTTTATGAAAGCAGGCAAAATCATCGCTGAAGATACACCGTCTAATTTACGGGCGCGCTTCAATAATCGAGTTCTCGAATTGCGCGGCTCTCCCATTAATAAATTGCGTCATGTTGCGCATCAAGATGAAGATGTGGAAGATGTCGCGGCATTTGGTGACAAGCTGCATGTGCGTGTCCGTGAAGGAAAATCTGATCTCATCCTGAAGCGTTTGCCTGACGAAATTAAATCCGCTGGCGGCACCTTAACAGATTTGCGCATCATTCCGCCCGCGCTTGAAGATGTTTTTATCGCCTTATCGGAGTCGCATCATGACTGACCCAGTGATCGTTGTAGAAAATCTCACGCGCCGCTTTGGCGATTTCGTAGCTGTCGATCACATCAACTTTGAAGTGCATGCAGGCGAAGTGGTCGGTTATCTTGGCCCAAATGGCTCTGGCAAAACCACTACGATCCGTATGATGCTTGGTTTGCTAAAACCAAGTGACGGTAAAGCCACTGTCCTCGGCTATGATGTTTTCAAACAAAGTGAAGAAATCCGCGCGCGCGTTGGATACATGTCGCAAAAGTTCGCCATCTATGACGACTTAACGACTCTCGAAAATTTGACATTCTACGGCGGCGTGTATGGGATTACCGACAAAAAACGCATCCAACATACCCTTGAACTGGTCGGCCTTAAAGGACATGAGTCTACACTGACAAGGGATATGTCCACTGGCTGGCGGCAGAGACTTTCGCTGGGCATCGCGCTGGTGCATGAACCGAAGTTATTATTTCTCGATGAACCCACCTCAGGCGTGGACCCCACTGCCCGCCGCGCCTTCTGGGATTTGATCTATGAGTTGGCAGAAGGCGGCGTGACCATTTTAGTCACCACGCATTATATGGATGAAGCCGAATATTGTGAAAGAGTGGGTGTCATGCGTGACGGTAAATTGTTGGCGATGGATACACCGACAAATTTGAAGAAAACCATTATCAAAGGAGATGTCTGGGAAGTATATGTTCAGCCGCTGGAGCGTGCTGTAGATCTGCTTTCCAGTATGCCCGGCGTAGACCGTGTCGGGTTGACGGGTGATCATGTACGCGTAATCAGTTCACAGGTTAAGAAAGAGGCGATGCAAACCTTGTTAAGCGGCGCAGGGCTGCGTGTGGATAAAATCGAAAGAGGCGATCCAACTCTGGAGGATGTCTTCCTGACACTGGCTCGTTAAAATCAGGTTTAAATGTTTGCAGGTTTAAACGTTCAAACGTTTAAACCTGCAAACGTGCCTACGTTTTTTATTGTTCGGGGGTGACGATGGCCATGATCAGATAGGCAATGATAAGACCGCCATGTAAGGCAAAGAAACCCAGTACAAATAACAGGCGCACAACGGTGGGGTCCATGTTGAGATAATCTGCGAGACCTGCGCACACGCCCGCGATCATGCGGTTGGACTTGCTTCGGGTAAGGGTTTTGCTTTCGTTCATTTTTACTCCTTTCGTTTTTCTGTTTGTTTATTTGTTTTACGCAGAGAAACGAAAAGAGTTGCACGCGAGATTTATTTGTGTTTTCTGCCTTCAAAATAATTTGCCCCTGCCGCATAAAGCAGGAACAAACCGATCAGTATAAAAAATACGGCCTGCAAGCCAACGAAACGATATTGAATGTATCCAAACCAGACGAATAAAACTCCGACCAGCCCGTAAAAAATGGCGTTGCGTGTGTATGACGATTTCACCCGCTGGGATTGGAATAGAGTGCGCGCCGTAAGCTGTTCCAATTGATGAACATTACCTTCATGGCGTGATTTGCAGGCCAGAACATCATCCATCACAGCGGCGCATTCGGCGCACAATCCGCGCTGACAGTGTTTGCATAATCCAATGGCGGGTTTCTCGGGGTGATAAAAACAATTCATTTTTTGCTTTCCTCTTTTTTCTTTTTACTTTTTACTTATCACTTTTCTACTACAGGATGTCTCAAGACCGTCTTCATTTTATCAGGTGCGGCTTTGCGCGGGTCGCTGAGATAGATTTCATGGTGTTTGCCTTTGGGTCCCACGTTGTCCTTCAATCCATTCTCCGCCATGAATTCTTTCATGCGCTCCATGGTGGCGGGCTCCGTAGCGTATGGTCCAATGTGCATGGTCTGTACACATAAGCCTTCTTCAAAATGAGCCAGCTTTAATTTGGAAAGCATTTGGCTATCGCCTTTTTTCTTGCGGACCTGCTCCCGTGCTTCCTCGAAAATATCTTTCGTGATGATGTCTGGTTGCATGATCATCAGTGTGTAAAACCAATTGTCTTTCACGGTGATGTCGAAGAATCCATCTTCGACCCACCACAAACCTTCAAGCGCCATGACGGGATAGTCTATGGCATTCGTCTTGTGTTTCTTTAGCATGAACTTCATTGTATAGCACAGACTATACAAGGCTTGCGTCGCTTCGGCAAAAGCGGGGGATTTGCCCGGCTCGGAACTTTTTTCGATGGCGCCATCTATCATTACAAATTGCAGCTTGGGTACTTGCACCACTTCGATCTTTTTGACAGATGGTTGATACAGATGTTTGAATTGTTTTCTCAAATCAAGTATTTTCATAGTTTCTCCTTTCCATCCTTCATCCTTTTCGAATCACATCTTTTCCATATTTGTCTTGAAGTTTATCCACCACTTCCTGCAACTTACGGGACTTTTCGCTTCCCACGTCCCACAAACTGAGTTGACGCACCGGGGCGCCGATTCCGCTGATGCCGACTCCGATCAAACGAACGGCTTGATTCGGCTTGCGGACAGTTTTCATCAGTTTGACAGCCGCATGGAAGATTTCGTCAGCGTTGTCTGTAGATGTGGGCAATGTAATTTGTCTTGTCAACGTAGTGAAATCAGACCAACGGATTTTCAGCTTGATAGTTTTTCCCGCGAGATCATTTTTTCGTAATTGACGAGCCACTTCCACAGATTGTTCGCGTACTGTTTTTTCAAGAGTCTTTTCATCGCGCACATCTACATTGAAGGTGGTTTCCTGGCTGATGGATTTGGTTTCATATTCGGTGACGATGGGGCGGTTGTCGATGCCTTGTGCGTGTCGCCACAGTTCGCGTCCGTTTTCGCCGAAGAGACGCGCCATTTCATTTTCAGGCCAGTTGGCAATATCACCAATGGTGTGAATGCCAAGCTCGGTTAATCGTGCGGATGTTTTTGGCCCCACGCCCCAGAGCATATCCGCTGGCAGGGGAGCGAGGAATTTCGCTTCATCTCCTGCGGGGCAAAGAGTAAATCCAAAAGGTGGCTCATTCTTTTTCTTGCTCGATTTTTTCCCGACTTCGGTGGCGATCTTCGCCACAAGTTTATTGGATGCGATTCCGATTGAGCTGGGTAAATGCAGTTCGTTTTTAATATCAGCTTGCAGATTAAGTGCGATGCGTGTTGCAGAGTCGTGCATGTCTGAGATGTCGAGAAAGGCTTCGTCAATGGAAATCTGTTCGACCAGAGGAGTCAAATTATGTAATTTGCTCATTACTTTTTCTGAGTATTCGCTATATAAATGATGCCTGCCTGAAACGATGATGAGGTTTCTGCATAATTGAATCGCGCGCGACATGGGCATGGCGCTGCGAATTCCAAGTGTGCGCGCAGCATAGGAGCAGGATGCAACTACGCCGCGTTCGTTTGGTTTGCCGCCCACTGCGAATGGCTTGCCGCGTAACTCGGGATTTTGTGTCTCTTCGACAGAGCAGTAGAATGCATCGAGGTCTACATGAAGGATGGTGCGTGGCATGTTGTCATTATAGTCGAGGTGTGGAAGCAGCTTTTGGATGAAAAGATGGGGAAAAATGACCATGAAATTGTCCTGTTAAGATATTGAACAATCCATTATTAAAAGTTATACTATATAGAGCGTATAGTCAAAGGGAACTTTATACGTTTTTACAACGTTATTATTTTGCATTGATTTGCATGGAGGAAGAAATGAAATTTCTATCAAAAGTTATAACCGCCGTAATTTTACTGGCATTGATGCTTGCCATCGTGCCTTCGGCTACGCAATCTGCGCAGGCCGCGACATGTTATTGGGCGCAATTTGTTGCAGATGTGACCGTACCTGATGGTACGAACTATGCACCGAATACAGCCTTTACCAAGACCTGGCGACTCAAGAATATCGGAACGTGCGCGTGGAACAGTAACGATGTTTCTTTGATCTTCGCCAGCGGCGAGCAGATGGGCGCGCCTGCTTCCTCTGCCTTGCCGGTGACTGTGAACCCCGGTCAGACGGTGGATATCACTGTGAATATGACCGCGCCCAGTGTTGCCAAGAATTACTTTGGCTTTTATAAATTCAAGAGCGCCCAGGGCGGCGAGTTTGGCATTGGGTCAAACGCCAATAAATCATTTTGGGTTGAGATTAATGTCACTGCATCGGCTGGCACAGGCTTTGACTTTACTGAAAAAGCCGCTGAAGCCAAATGGACCAGCGGTAATGGTACGAACGCATTGACCTTCCCCGGGACAGATGGCAGCGCCAATGGCTTTGCTTTGAAGAAGGATAAACCCAAACTTGAAAATGGCGCCGAATTGGCACAGGCAGGACTGCTCTTTGTTCCGAACAATGTGAACAATGGCGATATTCAGGCAGAATACAAACCTTTCAAAGTGCAAACTGGCGATCAGTTTCAGGCTACGATTGGTTGTGAATATGGCGCAACCACATGTTATGTGGCCTATCGATTGGATTACAAGATTGGTTCGGGCGCTGTAAAAACTTTCTGGACCTTCCGTGAAAAATATGAAGGCTTGAGCTATAACGTTAAACTGAACCTTAACTCATTTGCAGGTCAGGATGTGACGTTTATCCTCGTGACCTCTGCCTATGGTTCGCCCAGCGGCGACCGCGCCATGTGGGTTGCTCCGATTATCTCGCGCGCTGGTGGAGTTGTTGCAACCAATACACCGACCCCATTGACCGGCACCCCGCCGACACCCACTCCAACAGGATCTGCAACTTCTGTGCCAGCTGCTTGTGATCGGGCACAGTTCGTGAAAGATGTGACTGTGCCTGATGGTCAAACCTTCCAGCCTGGTGCAACTTTCAGCAAAACCTGGCGGCTTAAGAATATCGGCACATGCACATGGACAGGCTACAGCCTGTTGTTCGATACAGGCGAAAAGATGAGCGGCCCTGATTCTGCCGTTATCCCAACCTCTGTGGCTCCCGGACAAACTGTGGATATCACCGTCAATCTCACCGCCCCATCAGCAGTCAACACCAAACCGTATCGTGGGTATTGGAAGTTGAAGAGCAATAGCAATGTTCCATTTGGCATTGGCACAGGCGGCACAAAATCTTTCTGGGTCGAGATCAAGGTGGCAGGAACGGCAGTAACACCAGTAGTATCGGTCACTCCTGGAACACCCGTCACACCCGCGACTCCGATTTCAGGCACAGTCTATGATTTTGCTGCCCATGCTTGTGAAGCAAAATGGTTTAGTCTCGCAGGCGAACAGCCATGCCCCGGAACCGAAGGCGCTCAAAACGGTTTTGTGTTGGTCACGAATCCATCGAAGCTGGAAAATGGCACAATTGATAATCGTGCAGGTTTGTTGACCTACCCGCAGAATATCAATAATGGATACATTCAAGGTATTTATCCATCGTATAAAGTAAAGGCTGGTGATAAATTTCGCACAATCGTAAACTGCGAAGCCGGCGCTACATCTTGCTATGTGGTCTTTAAATTGGAATACGCGCTCAATGGCGATTCCAAAGTTTTAACACAATGGGCTTTTGTTGAAAAATATGAAGGTCAATATTTCAATACAGCCGACGTTGGTGATATTAGTCTCAGCAATCTGGTTGGGCAGGATGTGAAATTCATCCTCAGTGTCTATGCCACTGGCTCACCCAGCGGCGACCGCGCCCTGTGGGTAGCCCCCATGATTTATAACTCAGGTTCGGGGTCAGTGCCTGCGACCATCGCCGTCACTGCTACCAATACACCCGTGCCGACCACGGTCACACCGCTGCCAGTCACAGCCACCACTACTGTCACTCCGTTGCCAGTCACAGAGACACCCACTCTCATCGTCCCAACTGCCACGGCGATAGTGACCGCCACTCCCACGGTAACTTTAACTCCGATACCGTAATCAAATAACGAAGAAAAAAAGTTCCCGTTGTCGAAAGGCAGCGGGAACTTTTTTACATACGCATCTTTTTTTCTTTTGAAAAGGAGACTTCTTAATGAAACACATCCTGTTTTTGGCATTAACCTTCCTCACAGCTTGTTCCACCCCTCAAGCTACTCCCGCATCCTACTTTAACACCCAGCCTGTTCCAGCGATTCTGACAACGTCCACTACGCTGCCGCAGAGCGCTTCGCCGACTCAAATAGATGCAGGTGGGATAATGCCTGTTGTAACAGAATCAATTTCAACGTCTAATGAAGAAGCGGGGGAGTTGTATTTCTTCCTCCAGCCGAGGCAGAGAACGGCGGGCGAGTCGATTCAACTGGCAAAAATTTCTGGCATATGTTTGGTGGATTCCGCTCAATGCCCGCCTTTGCAGATCGTGAATGTTCCCTTCCCATTTAGTTTTACGCTCAACGCGTTGAGTTGGTCGCCGAATGGAAAGTACGCTGCTTTTTCATATTCAGACAGCCTATATGGCTCGCCGACAAAAATGTGGTTGTTCGATGCAGTCTCAAGTACATGGGCCGCGCTCGCAGAGTTTCCATATATAGACCCGCCCTTCTGGTCAGCGAATGGCGAGTGGATTGCGTTTCTTGCCCGTGATGGCCTTGGCGGCGAGGATGTATATTTAATCCATGCTGATGGTTCGGGGCTGAAAAAAATCGGCGCCGACCTGCCTGTGAATGACCGTCCATATATTATGGATGGCTGGTATGCCGATCAAGTGATTCTGCGCTCGGCATTGACCGCGAATAAGGTGTATTTGGTTAATACAGATGATGGGCTTTCCCGCGCAATGTTCGACTCTCCCATTACCAAAAACGTATTGGTTGCCGCGCCAGATGCCAGCCTGCTTGCGTATGATGAATCTGAATACAATAGTTCCACGCATATATTAAAAGCAATCAGCTCCGATGGCCTGAGCGGATTAACACTGGCAAGTTTTAGCGGTGGTGATCGTTTATATCCCATTGTTTGGGCGTATGATAGTTCGAAACTTGCATTTGTTTATTATAAAGATGCCAACACAGGCAACCCAAGCGCCGAAATTTACATGGTAAACCGTGACGGGAGTAATTTATCATTGGTATATAGAGGCGTAACTATTGGGCATATAATTTTTTCTCCCAATGGGAAATATGTAGTGGTGGAAGAAACCACCTCCGCTACAGGCGGCCATTTGTTTGCGATTAATCTCGCAACATTGGAGACGAACATAGTGCAGGCGCCTGGCCTTTCCACTGATTATGATTGGTACGCGCCTTCATGGAGACCGTGATATTAAATTCATAAAGGATTTTCAAACATGAAAAAGGCAGCTTATTCATCGCGATGACAAAAAGAAAACCAATATAAAGTAAGCGCAACTGTGAATTACACAGTTGCGCTTACTTCTCACTTCTCACTTCTCACTTATTACTGATCTCTAATCTTCCCGCCGTCCCTTGGTCACAATACGAATCGGCGTTCCTAAAAATCCATACTCCATGCGGATCTGATTCTCAAGATAACGAATATACGAGAAATGCATTAGCTTCGGTTCATTAACATAAATGAGGAAGGTGGGCGGGTCAGAGCGGACCTGCGTGCCATAAAACATTTTGAGCGCGCGGCCTGCATGGCCCGGGTGTGGATGCGCATCTTGTGCCTTGTGGATGATCTGATTAATGGTGGATGTAGTCAGGCGCGCGAGACGTTCTTCCTGTACACGTAAGGCCATCGGCAGTACCTGATCTACACGCTGGCCTGTCTTGGCCGAAATAAACAGGATCGGCACATAAGACATGAAATTCAATTCACGTTGAATTCTTTGCGTGTACTCTTCCATGGTTTCGTTGTTCTTTTCAATCGCATCCCATTTGTTGACCAACACCACGCACGATTTCCATTCATCCAGCACGAAGCCCGCAATATGCGCGTCTTGTGAAGTGATGCCTGTGGTCGCATCGATCATCAGCAGGGCCACATCAGCACGCTCAATCGATTTGAACGCGCGCAATACGCTGTATTGTTCCACGCCGTGATCGATCTTACCGCGGCGGCGAATGCCCGCTGTATCAATTAACGTAATGGGCAGCCCGCCAAATTCCATTTTGGTGTCAATCGAATCACGGGTTGTACCCGCGATTGGGCTGACAATCACGCGTTCTTCACCAGTCAATTTATTGAGCAGGCTTGATTTTCCCGCGTTCGGTTTGCCCACCAGCGCAATCTTAATACTATCGTCTTCTTCTTCCACTTCTTCCGGCGCGCGGAAGGAAGCCACGAGCGCATCCAAAATGTCACCGGTGCTTGTGCCGTGCAACGCAGAAATGGCGTAGGGTTCGCCTAATCCCAATTCGTAAAATTCAGCAGACTGGTCGCGCCGTTCTTTTGATTCGCATTTATTCACCACCACAAAGATTGGCGGCCAATACGTGCCATCTGGCAGCTTCTTTTGTGAGCGGCGTAGAATTTCAGCCACTTCGCGGTCTGGCGCGGTGATGCCTGATTCACCGTCATTTACAAAAAGGATCGCGTCTGATTCTTGAATGGCAACCTGCGCCTGCTTGCGGATATCGTCAATGAAATCCACAGAGCCGATTGAGAGCGGGGTTTTCCCGCCGTGTGTTGGGTCAATGCCGCCGGTATCCACAATGTTGAAGGAACGGCCATTCCATTCTGAAACGCCAAATAAACGGTCACGGGTTGTGCCGGGGGTATCATCTACAATGGCTAAACGTTCACCTGCAAGACGATTGAAAAGTGCTGATTTACCGACATTCGGCCGGCCGACAAGAGCTACGATTGGTTTCATAATAAAGTACTGCTTTCCAAACTTACATAAGATTAAGAATTAAGCGCCTGTCCGATACATACTCGGAATGCCGACTTTCGTCTGCGTGGCTATGGCGTGGGAGTTATGGTAATCGTTGGCACGCCGCTCAGAGCGATGACAACTTCTATTGTATTCGGTAATATTGATTCTACAACAATATCCGAGATTAATACTTCCACTTTGGCAATGACCTGATGTGTACCGGGCAGCAGGTCGGTCAGGTCTACCGTCACCCGCACATCCTGACGGGTGAGTGTATCCAGCAGGGGCAGAGGCCCGGAGAGAATCACATCCACTGTCAGTGGCAGCACCTGAGCGCTTAATCCAGCACCGAGGCCGGTGATATCCACTTTCTCGCTGGCGAGTGTCACACTACTTTCAATCGGTGAAACGCCCACTTGTATCAATACAGTTTGTTCGCCTACGATCGAAATTCCCTCGGGCAAATTCAACGCGATGCGCGAGTTAATATCTTCCTTCGCGTTTTGTAGATCCAATGCCTGTGTTTCCAAAACGCCGGGCAGGTCATTTACAAGTTGCGGGTCGTTTGCAAACACGGTCACCACAGGCGGGAATACAGAAATATCTGTCAAACGATACCCGCTTGCAACCCGTCCGTTTGTGAGAACTTTTACCGCAACATCCCGATACCCGCCCTGCTGGCTGACAGGTAACGTAACATGGATTGTTTCCGGTGAAACCGTAACACCCTGCACTTTTTGTCCTTTTTCATCCAGCGCCTCGATCGGCAATATCTGATCGAAGTTTTCACGGATGCCATTTAAATTAATGGCGACACGGGTCCGCGTCACTTTCTGGACCTGAGACTGGGCGCCCGCAATGACAACTTCCACTGGCTCGAGGTTGGTTCTACCTACCTGATACCCAATCGCAGGTTCTCCAGTCAGGCTTGTATCAACGCGAAAAGTTTGCGCCGACAGGATTTCGAGCGTGAAGATAATTGTTCCCGGCCCAATAGATACGATCTGTACCGGGCGGGCATTGATCTGTATTTGCAGGTCGAGGCTGTGCTCTCCGGAGCTTAATCCTGAAATATCCAGAATGGCTTGCACGATCTGCGGGTCTGCGTCAATCAGATTCCAAACCGAGCGCGGCGCGCGGAGTGTTACTTCTACTTCTGTTGGAATTCGGCTGCTGATCACAAGGCCTGGATCCTGACCAATGATTTGCAACGGCACAGGAGATGAAAGCAAGCGCGTTTCATCCGGGTCTGCTGATGTGACTGCGGCTACCCATACAGCAATGGATAATGCAAGCGCCCATAGAAACGTGCGGTAATTTTCAGAGATCCATCGGAACATTATTTATCTTCTTTTTTAGAGAATAAACCGGGTAATAGTCTTTCAAGGATATTGTCTTTGTATTTTTCGCCATGCGGACGAAAAAAAGCAAGCAGGATATTTTCCAGGCGGTCCGGGTCTAACCGACGTAACATTCTACCCGCATGTGCGATGGAAATGGCGCCCGTTTCTTCCGAGACCACCACTACGATCGCGTCGCTGGCTTCTGATGTGCCTAACGCTGCCCGATGACGCAGTCCCATTTGGCGTTCGGGGCTGCGGTTCAAAATTCCGCTGGCAGAGAGGGGCATGACGCACGCCGCCGCCGCGACTCGCGACCCGACAATAATCACGCCGCCATCATGTAACGGTGTGTTTGGGTAAAAAATTTGCAGGAGGATTTCAGGGGTGACCCGCGAGTTTATTTGTACACCGCTTTGGATATATTCTTCAAGGTTATCCAGGCGCTGCAGGATGATTAACGCTCCGTGCTGGCGGGCGGATAATCTTGCCACCGCGCTGACCACTGCGCGGATGGTCTGCTCAAGGAGCTGGTCAGTTGATTTAAGGGTGACAGGCCAAACGGTCCCGGCCCGACCGAGCCGTTCGAGGGTGCGTCTGATCTCTGGCGCAAAAATGACCGGGATGGCAAGCAGTAATGCAGGCAGGGCGTTCCGCGCAAGCCATGAAAAAGCGGGAAGTTCCACGAGGCTGGTGAGTAGAATAATTCCAACGACGAGCAGAATCATTCCACGCAATAATGCCATGGCTTGTGTGTCGCGCAAAGTATACAGCAAGCCGAAAAAAATCAACGTGACAAGCAGAATATCAAATAGGCTTAGCCAGCTGACGCGTTGAAATATGAAAAAGAGGTTGTTGAGGAATTCAGTCACGGTTGTAGGTAACCAGAGAAACAAGCATAGGCATCAGGGAGTGGGTTTGCCTTCTTCCTGGTTGCCCAATCCCTAATTACCTGATTCCTAAATTGGGCGCAAGACACGATCCTGGCGCAACTGTTTAAAGAAGAGCACGCTTCCTGCGGCTAACACCAATGCTTCGGTTGCGGAATCCTGCCAGGCTTGTACGCCAAGTGTTTCTGCTGTACGTTTTTCGTAGCCCAGCTTTTTCCAGAGGTCTTCCTGGGTGGAGAGTTCATCCATAGAGAAAATGAGAGAGGCTTCGCTTTGCAGTTCACCTGAAGCGCGTTCGACTTCGTTGATTAAAATTTCGAGCGCTTTTTGCGGGTTGATGGTTTCTTCGAGAAAAATATCTGTGGTGCGCGTGACGAGATTTTCCACCTGCCAGCCCGCAAGGCCGACCGTTTTTCCATCGAGTTGTAGAAGCATATAGGCTTTTTCGCCAAAGGCTTCCATTACGTTCTCGGCGGTCATGTTACGCTTTCCCTTACTGAGGCGTGTAATCAACTCGGCTATGGTGGATGAGTTTTTTGGTTTGCCGCGCCGTACTGAAAATTCTCCGCTGGTTGTAACCGGTTTCTTGATGGAGGATTCTGTATCTGTGCCGCCTGCGCCGGGTACCGTTGATTTCCATGACGCGCTAACCTGTTTCCATAGATCGTCATAGGAACCTGTGTTTGTAATGACAATGTTGGCCAGCGCCACTTTTGCACTTTGCGCAGATTGTGTGTGTATTCTTTCCAATGCTTGATCACGGGTCAGGTTGCGCTTGCGAATGAGCCTTTCAATTTGGACTTCTTCCGGGGCATTCGTGACCCATACAGAATCGCAAATCTTTCGCAGGTCACCTTCAAGTAGTTTGATGGCTTCGATGACGATCACGCGTTGGGAGGCGCGTTGAATCAACATTTCTGAAGCCTGCCGCACAAGTGGGTGGACGATGGCTTCCAGCTGACTTAGGGCTTCGGAGTCGTTGAAGACTAGGTTCCCAAGTTTGGTGCGGTCTATCTCGCCGTCTTTATTGATTAACCATTTACCAAATTTATCGACTACCTGTTGATAGCCCGGTGCACCTTTGGCGTATGCGCGATGGGTGAGTGCGTCTGCATCTATTGTGTATGCGCCGAGGTGCTCAAACATACGGCGTACCACGCTCTTACCAGTGGCGATATTGCCAGTGAGGCCGATCACGAATTTGCCGGGCCAATTACTCACAGTGTATCCTCGTTTTGATGAAAATGGATGATAGTCTTATTTTAATGTCTTTTCTTGAAATGTCCACCTTTTATTAGATTTGGTGTTCAAGGCTGGGAAGGAGGGATGAGGTTGACTCTACTCCTTGCTGAGTGTATCATCCAATTCACTCAGGTTGGTTGGGTAGTCGCGGTCCTGTAAGATTGGGATCGAGGAAAGTCCGCACTCCATGGAGCACGGCGTCGGGTAACACCCGGGGCAGGGTAACCTGCCGGATTAGGGCCACAGAAACAGACAGCCGTCCCTTCGGGGCGGTGATGGTGAAAAGGTGGTGTAAGAGACCACCGGCATCTGCCGTAATGCAGATGGCCAGGCAACCCCCGCCAGGAGCAAGGCCAAGCAGAGGTGAAATTGTCTTCGGACAATGGGAGGCTGCTCGTCTCCGCACAGCCTCGGGTAGGCTGCAACGAGCGATGTGGCAACACAGCGCCCAGAGAGATGACTACACAGGCGGGATTGTCCCGTAAGGGCATTCCGCTGGACAGAATGCGGCTTATAGACCAGCCTGAGGTACTCTTAATTTGGGACATTTTTTGGGTCTGCACTTTTATAACTGAATACCTGAACATGGTTTTATTCCCTGTTGAGTCAGCCTGAGTATTAAAACGAACGCTGTTCATTGCATGTCGAACAATTTCTATATCAGTGATTTGAGTGTAATGTCTTGGTGCTGTTGCTTTATCTTTATGGCGGAGAACTTCACTAATAACGTTCATTGGTACTCCAATAGCAATCATGTGATGAGCAACTGTGGATCGAAGCTTTCTGGGATTTATGGTAATGGGCTTTTCTAAATGATTTGGATTTAAGTCATAAGTGCAACAGTTCTTGTGTAAGGATTGCGGTAAGTCAGCAGTCATGTATCCACAAAACCAGCGGGTGGTGGGGCGCAGTAAATGTTTTTGGTTGTAGCGCAAGATGATTGTCTTGCGCGGCATCATTTATACAAACCTACTACCGAAAAAAGATATCAACTTGCTTTACGATAATAAACTAAGCTCTCTTATTGTCTACCGTTTTCTTATCCTGGATTGGGTTGGCGAGACTTTCTTCACGGATCATTTCATAAACGCCCAGGCAACCTCGGCAACAAAAATTCAATGTCTTGCCATCGAATTCTTTTGTAATCACATACTTTGCATTTGCTTCTGCGCCGCAATGGTCGCATTTGATTGTATTTACCATAGCATCACCTGTCCATATGAAAATGAAGGAATGACATTCGCAACTGCTAGCCCGCGTAAAACTGTCTGAACGGCGAATAGCATCAGCAGTATTGCCGCAAGGGATTGCAATCTTCCACGAAGTTTGGGACTCAATAAATTCGCAGCAAGTCCAAACCCAAGCAGGGTCGGCACGGTGCCCAACCCGAAAGCGAGCATGGTCAACGCGCCGCCCAACAGGGATTGGGCACGGGCAGCAAGCACCAACATCGCGAAGACCAATCCACAGGGAAGAAATCCCCACAGGATACCGAGAGTCAACGTTGCGAGAAAACTGCGTTTACCGAAGAGCCCGCGCATACGGGTCATTGGTGTATTCCCTTTTGTAAGCGAGACCAGTGTCGCTTCGATGGGTGGGAGAATTCCCATCAGGCTGAGCGAGACCAGCAGCATAATAATCCCAATAAGAACGGAAAAGGCTCCCTGCCAGCCCATCATCCCACCTGCTTGATTAATGAGCGATCCCGCCATTCCGATCAACGCACCGAAGAAAGTGTAGGTTGTAATGCGCCCAAGATGGAGTGGCAGAAAACTTTTAATGCGCGCCAGCATACCGGGTTGACTTTCTCCCGCTGGGGTTTGTGCCGCCTGCCGCGCCGAATAGACGGCGACTATCCCGCCGCACATGCCGAGGCAGTGACCGAAGCTGCTGATAACCCCTGTAATAAACGCAAGCGCTAGATTGCTAAGCAGCATGTTCTACAATCCCACGTCAAAGAATGCAGATTGTTTTTCGCCACCGCGTGTGATGACCACTTCGATGCGCCAAGCCCCACGCATTGTGAAGGGAGCTGTTGTATGATATTTTCCATTCGACTCGAACTGCATGTCCGGCTGGTTCGGCGGCATCCACATCGAAGGCATGGTCAGGTTCAGACTGATGGTTGCGTCGTCAATTATCTTTCCATTGAGGTCGGTCAGCGTGACATCAAACTCACTGGGCTGAACCGCGTTTGGCGGATATGGATTCAGCATAAGTGATACGATCAAATCGCCCGATTTTTGCGCCGCGGTGCCTTTTGGTATTTCACCTGTGACCTTGGTTACACCCGCTGAGGGGGATATCTGTGCGCCATCTGCAGAGACGGCAACCAGTTCCACATTTGACCCGGCACCTCCCATCATGTGAGAACGCCGCATACTGATGAAAATTCCAATCACCAGCACCAAAATTATTACTGCAAACAGAACTACTTTTTTTGTCATTCGAATTGTTCTCCTCAAGATGTTGAACCAATAATAGCCAGTCTGTTTATATAGCGCGTAAAGTAAACATGAAGATTTGATAAAGGCTCATCTTATATATTCAGGAATATCCGCTTCGAATTATAAAATTAATTCTCTGCAAAAACAGGTTCATGCTTTACGTTTGAAACCTTATTTTTTTATCTGCTCATCGTCCGTAAAATTGGCTTCTTTAATGATTTCAAAGTCAGTTGTGATTTTGGCGGTGGCTCGAATCGTAGCGGCAACCGAACAATATTTTTCTTCCGAAAGTTGAATGGCTTGCGCTACAGACTTCTCCGTCAGGTTTTTTCCGCTGACCTTGTAATGCAAGTGGATTTTTCGAAACGTCCAGGGTGGGTTCTGATCCTGTTCGCCGCTGGAAGTGATTTCGAGGGATGTTAGCGGCGTCTTTTTCTTTGCCAAAATTTCAACAACATCCACTGCCGTACAGGCAGCCAGCGCGACAAGCAATAAATCAGATGGCTTCATTCCAATGCCTTCATCGGGCGTTGAGAGAACGACCGAATGCTTCGTCGAATCAATTCCGATAAATTGTTTTCCTTCAATTAACTTTACTGTGGTTGTGCTCATGGGGCTCCTTCAAATTAGTGCAGACATTCCATTAACAGCAAGTAGGGCACGGTCAAAACCGTGCCCTCGATTTTTACTCTGAGTTTAATTTTTGATGGTGCTGAATTTAAGCAGGGCATAAGCGGGGCAAAAGCCAACGGCGCCGGTCAACGCAAGCACTACGCCGATCACATCTGCAACAATTGCCAGCGTGCCGTTGAGCGCACCGCCAAAACCCAGAAAAAGCAATACGACGCCGGCAACAACACGGATAATGCGGTCAACATTCGATTCATTTAGTTTCATTTTAGTCTCCTATGGATATGACAAATATGGATATAGTCACTTACTTTGATGCAAATGTCACAAAAAAGTTACATTAGGAAATGAACGAATAGTCATATATTTTTGCAACTTTCTTCCCTTTAACGCATCTAAAAAATAATACAAATCTATTTTCTGGAGAGAATCATACTGATGAATCTACTATCGTCTTTATTTGGACCGCCTGTGCCCTCACTAAATGCAGTGGAATTGAGCAAAACTCAAGAATAGTAAAAATATGCTGGTGGTTGACGTGCGCCCGCCTGAAGAATATGTTGATGGGCATATTCCCGGGTCGAAATTGATCCCGCTTGGCGAACTGAACAAGCGTATCAATGAATTACCGAAGAATAAGGAAATTATCTGCGTATGTGCATCAGGCAGCCGCAGTCACTCCGCTACAAAATTCCTTGCTGGCGCAGGATACAACGCCTTCGATATGCAAGGCGGAATGTTTATGTGGCAGCGCGCTAAATTGCCCATGAAAAAAGGCAACGCAGCATAACTCCCTTGGGATTAAAAACAAAAGGCCTCTGCGATATTTGTTCGCGGAGGCTTTTTTGATACAAGAAAAAAATATCAGGATTTAGGAAGCAAGCAATCATCCAACACGCTGAATACCTAAAAACTTGAACGTTCATAATAGTTCTTGATGATTTGCTCTCGTTGTTGTTCCGGCAACTTCGACTTGGTTCCAAAACACCATACATGCCACAATCTTTATACTTCTATTGCTGACTGCTACTAACGTTATATCTGTTTTTTTACGATGTTCTCGCTGTTACAACACTGGGGAAGCCAGCCGTGCTGCTGAGTTCAGCAAACGGCGCCAAAGTGGAGAAGCCTGATAAATTTCCAAAGTAAATTCATCGCAGGATTTTAAGTCATTCTCGAAGTCGGTTGCCAGTTCGCGTGCTACTTCTGCGTCATAAATGACAGCCATCGCTTCGTAATTCAAGGAAAAACTACGAATGTCAATATTCGCTGTTCCGATCGCACAGACCTGCGAATCAACGTTGATGGTTTTGCTATGGAAATAACCTTTATTGTATAGATAAACTTTTACTCCCGCCTGCACAACTTCTGCCAAATAAGTAAGCGACGCGCGATGAGCCAGTTCGAAGTCGGTACCGTGCTTGGAACACATGATCTCGATTTCGACGCCTGAAAGGGCAACGGCTTTGATTGCTTCAAGCAGTCCTTCATCGGGAATAAAAAATGGGGATTGAATCTGGATCTTCTTTTGAGCGGTTATGATCATAAAGAAATACAACTGCTGTATGACCTTCCACTGCGCGTCGGGTCCGCCCAGTGTAATTTGCACGGGCGTGATCGGTAGTTGACTTGGATCCTCCCTGGGAAAATAGATCAAATCGTGAAGTGTTTCTTTGGTGGTGTTGTACCAGGATAACGAAAAAGCCGCCTGAATCGCTCGCGCGGCTTCACCTTCGATTCTCAGATGAGTATCGCGCCATGACCCCAATCGATTGCCGCCGGGTAATTGTTCTTTGTCCAGGTTTAGACCACCGATGTACCCGATCGTTCCATCTATCACGCTAATCTTGCGGTGATTACGGTAATTCAATGAATGCAAACGGTCGAACTTCATGTATACGTTGCATGGAAATATCTGAACCCCAGCTTCCCGCAGTTCCTGAAGATACTCCTTGCTGACATTTAGGGTGGATGCGTCTGCCAGCGCGTGAACTTTGACGCCCGCTTTTGACCGCTCGATTAAAGCGTCTTTAAGTTGCAGGGTGTATTCGTCTTCAGTCCAGATGTAATACAAAAGGTGGATTGATGATTTTGCGTTGCGAACATCTTCCAGCAAACGCGGATATTTTTCCGAGGCATCTTGCAGGATTTCCACACGATTGTAGGCGGTCAACATGGACGGCGAGTTGCGCATGACCATACTCAATAATTTTTGGCGATGTGATTCTGGTTTTTCACGTTTGACGATTTCCACATAATCCTTCTGAGCAGTCATCAAAGGTTTGAGTGCAGGTTCAAAAGGCGAGGATTTGCCGCCGATCTTCGCCAATCTGTTCACATTACTAAAGGGTTTGTAACTGCGCCCAAAAAACATATAAATCAAAAAACCCCCGATCGGAAATACCATCATCAAGAATAACCAGGCAAAGGTTGATTGTGGAGTGCGATTATTCAACAGGAGAATCCCAAGCGCGATAACCATATAGATAACGTATAAGATTCTAATGATTTGCGGAAATGAAAAAATAATTAAATTAATAGCCATGGCATGTTTCCTTGTTTTGCCGCATTTTTTCAAAATTATTTTGCAGGTTCAAATGCTACTCTATTTTAGCATGAAGAGAACTGACACCTAAATTGCTGATAATTCATGCACAGACAAAAAGGGGCATATAATAATGGTATGTTAAAAACAAAAAATGATTTCAAATGATGGAAGTAAAGCGACAGGAATTGAATAGAATACAATCTCGCTCATCCAGACTGTTCTTGATTCTGAATACTATACAAATTTTATGTGAGGATTGGGATGAGTGAGTTTTCATTGCTTTCACTTAACACCTTTGGTCTCCCCTTCTACTTGGGATTAGGGCGGCTGAAAAGGCTTGCGCGTGAGTTGAACCACTCGGATGCCTCGGTGATCTGCCTGCAGGAAGTGGCGCAGAACGACTATGCGGCTTTGCTCCAGCGCGGTCTCACCTCCTACCCGTACCGTGTCGATGAGCGCCTTCTACATGCCCCCAAAGGCGGGTTGGAAATATTTTCGCGTTTGCCTGCAAACCACCATCGCTTCGAAGTTTACCAAGACCGCGGGGTTTGGCACGGCATCGGTATTGCCGATTGGGCAACATACAAGGGCATTCTTTCGGCTACCTTTGATGTGGGAGGGATGACGGTCATCGTCATGAATACCCACATGCATGCAAACTATTACGGCGTATGGCATCCGTCCAATCCCCTATCAAGCATCCTGCGCAGTCAGGTGCGACAGGTGAATCAAGCTATTCTCGCACTTCCGCCGGAGGCGCTGGTTATCATTTGTGGTGACCTGAACTTCCCTCGCAATTCATTCTTATATCAAGAACTGATCGAACCAAATAACTTGCTGGACCCACTTGCCGAAGACCCACGACCCACCTACCGTCCATTTCCATTGATGCCATCAAAATGGAATACCTCTTTGGATTATGCGTTGATTCGCCCGCCCGCGCAGAAGGACATACATGTGAAGGCTGACGTGATTGAGGTGGAAGACACAGTGAAAAAAAATCCCGTTCAACGCTTCTTGACAGATCATAATGCGCTAGCCCTGCATATCGGCTGGGATTCGGCTAATCTGTAAAGTAAGAATGGGAAAGGAAAGAATAGTAACATTAACCTACAAAAAGGGCATCTCAGCGTAATTCTTTTGGTATTAAAAACAAAACGCCTCCGCGATATTTATTCGCGGAGGCGTTTTTTGATTCAAGAAAAAATATCAGGATTTAGGAAGCAGGAAATCGTCCAGGTTGAGGCGTTTGAAAAGACGCTCGCGCACATCCGTGGGAATATTCTCATCTGCAGGCACACGGACCAGATCAATCGTGCGGCGCGTTGTATTCAATACAATGCGGCAGTTGTCGCATCCTTCAAGGTGCTTTTCAATTTCCTTGCATAATTCGGCGGGTAACTCGCCGTCAATGTATTCTGATAATAAGCCTAAAAGAGCTTTGCAGTTTTTATGAGTATGGTCTGTCATTGTTTTTCCTTTGGCGGTGTCCGCTCACCGTAGTACGCTGAAAGTCCTTCACGTAAAGCCATGCGGGCACGCAGCAGGCGGGTCTTGACGTTGACTTCGGTTAGGTTCAATATCTCAGCAGTTTCTTTGATCGAGATCTCTTCCATATCGCGCAGGATGAAAACCACGCGCAGTGACTCTGGCAGTTTTTTGATGGCAGTGTCCAGCGCATTTTTTGCCTCCACTGAAAGCAGTTCATTCTCAGGCAGGATCGTCCAATCGATAAAGGTTTCAGGCATGATGACGTCATCGGAGTTTTCGGACTGTAAATCTTCGATGTTGACATTCGACTTCCCGCGGCGAATCAGCATCAGCGCTTCATTTGCCGCAATACGATACAGCCAGGTGGAAATACTGGAACGTCCCTCAAAACTGGAGAGATGAGTCAGCGCGTTGAGGAAAGTATTCTGGAGGATATCCTCCGCATCCTGCGCGTTGCCGAGCATTTTCAATCCCAGTCGGTAGATCGGGGTGGAGTACGCATCCATCAGCAGCGCAAATTCGGCGCGGTCACCAGCGCGTAATGCTTCAATCGAGAAACTCTGTGTCGTTGTGTTAATCATTAGATGATATAAGCCTCAAAAAGTTGCAAGGCAAGTATACATTAAAGACAAGAGCGGGTGTAACTTTATTACGCCTTGCGCATCAAAGAAGTGTACTCAAAAATATTTGGAGACCCCATGGAAAAACTATTGAGTGAAGAAATTGTTGGGCAGATCAAGCAGGCTTTTGCAGAATTGTCCAACCCTGTGCAAATTCTGTTCTTTGGCTCGAAAGCGAATTGTGATTACTGCGACGAGACGCAGCAATTGTTGAGCGAGATCAGTGAAGTTGATGAAAAAGTGTATCTCTCCACGCATAATGTTGATGAGGATGCGGTTCTTGCAGCGCAATACAAAGTGGATAAAACCCCTGTGGTCGTAATCGCCGCAAAGGATGGTGAAAATGTGATTGACCTCGGCATCCGTTTCGCGGGAATTCCTGCGGGATACGAATTCAGCACGCTGATCAACGATATTATTCTCGCCTCGAAACGGGATTCTGGACTAAGCGCGGAAACCCGCGAATTTTTGAAGAAACTAACGCAGCCACTGCTTTTGCAAGTCTTCGCAACCTCTACCTGACCACATTGTCCGCGAGCCGTGTTGCTCGCACATCAAATGGCAATGGAAAACCCGTCCATGATCCGCGCTGAAGCGGTGGACGCGATGGAGTTTCAGGAATTGTCGCAGAAATTCCGCGTGCAGGGAGTCCCGCAGACGGTGATCAATTCTGGCAAGGGTATTGTCGTTGGGGCATATCCCGAACAGCAAATGCTCGCTGAAATTATGAAAGCCATGAAGAATTAGTATTGGATTTTTATCATGAAGAAGCACAAGAAATACCGCAAGCCAAGAAGTAAAAACAATATCACGCCCATCGTGATCGGTCTTGGCTTGATGTTGATTGGAATTGTGTTATTTGTTGCGCTGCAAGGCGCGAGTAAATCGTCTGCTTCCTCAACTGCTGACCGCTCTGTT